>Ga0187892_10001849_pt1 | contig 46150 bp, 40 predicted proteins | sample MA1701073metaG_FD_139345 | JGI IMG/M metagenome (GOLD analysis project Ga0187892, IMG submission 139345) | Bio-ooze microbial communities from a basaltic lava cave in the Kipuka Kanohina Cave System on the Island of Hawaii, USA - MA170107-3 metaG ...
CGTGCCGGTGACGACGAGCGCGACAGCTTCCTCACGGGCATTCGAGACCTGTTCAAGACGGGCCAGCCCACGACGTTCACGGCTGACATCACGACGGCGACCGATTTGACCGACGTAGTGATCGAGGATCTGCAGGTCGCCGAAGTCGCCGGAAGTCCCGACACGTTCCGTTACGTGATCGTCGCACGCAAATACACGCCGCCCCCAGAGCCACCACAAACAGGCTTGCTCGACACCGGCATTCTGGATGACGCGTTAGGCGCGCTCGGTGCGATGGATGTGCTCGACGCGCTCGTCGACATTCCCTCGGTCGCCGATCCAACAGAGGCGCTCAAAGGATCGTTGGACGGCGTGAAGTCCGCGACTGCTGGCCTCTCCGACGTCGCCGCTCCGCTCAACCAGATCTTCGGCGTCTAGCGCGAGAGGAAACAAAGTGCCGGCAACCGCCTCCGCCAACGTTTCGCTATCCGCACGGATCCCGGATCCGGCGCAGTTCTTGTCGTTGGTCGAATCGCTGAGCGGCAAGGTTGCCGGTGTCGAAATGCCGCAGCTGCCCTTCGACAAGATAGAGAAGCTGGTAAAGGGCTTTCGCTTCGAGCTTCCAGACCCAGCCCGATGGAAGACGACAGTGACAGCCGATGCGTCGCGCATCGCCTTCACGCTGCCGGACCCAGCGGCACTCCTGGCCCCGCTCGAGAAGCCACTGACGGCGGTGAAGGAGGCGGCCACAACCGACTTTGCCGGCGGCATCGATGACATTCGCTTGCGGCTCCAGTCGTTAGGTGCCCAAGCGCAAGCCGATCCGGAAGCGTTCGTGAAGGCGATGTTTACGCCAACGTCGCCCGTCGCCGAGCTGATTCGTCAGTCGCCGTTCATGCGATTGATCATCAGCATCGGAAAGGTTCTGGGCGTCGCCGACATTGAGAGGATACCCGAGAATGTGCTCGCGCTCGGCGCCTGGATCCGGCAACTGATCCACGAACGCATCGGTGCTGTGCTCATCGCGTTCGTCGCCGCCGGGCGCGCAGCGACCCTAACGCGAAAGCTGGAACGTGCGGCCGAGCTGCTCGACGCCAGCGTGCGTATCGAGACTTTTGCTACGCTGCGTCAGTCCGCCATCGACGGCTACTCGGCAGCGGCGGCGTCGCTACGAGCAGTTGTGGGCGGTAACAGCGAGAGTGAAACGGCAGCACGAACCGCGCTCGTTGACGCGCGAATAGCGCTCCAGGCGTACGTCGACGCTTTGAGTCAGGCGCTGGCTTTTGGCGAGGCGACGGTCGCCGCCGTGGACGTGCCAAACGCGTCGCTGCGCTTCGAGGCTATCGGCAAGTCGCTCGCCGGCGTCAAGCCCGAAGCGCTCGCTGACGTGTCCGCGAGCTTCGAGGCACTCGTCGGCAAAGGCTCGGCCATAATGACGCCGCCCAAGACCGCGGCGAGCGAGCTGGACGCAACCGTTAGGCGTATTCTGCTGGACGTCAAGAGCCGCGTCGATGAGTTCGACGTGTCCAGCATTCAGAAAGGCATCGATTCCGTCATCACGACACTCACGCTGCCGATCGACAAACTCGAGGCGTTCAAGGCCGACATTGAGGGCGCCGTGCGCGGCGTCCTGGAAACGATCCGTGACGCGATCGCCGCCGTGGACCTAACGCCGCTGCGCACCGAGTTCGATCGGGTGATGAGCGAGGTCGAAGGAACGGTTAAACAGGTGAGCGGCGAGATCACGGAGGTGCGTCAGTCCGTTGACGAAGGGATTGCTCGCGCCAGCGCCGCGCTGCAAGAGGCGCGTGACTTCGTACTCGGTGAGCAGGGGCTCAAGGCACAGATCGACGCTGTATTCAATCAATTGCGCGATTTGCTGCAGCAGCTGAATGTGCAAGGAGCGCTTGACGGCGTCACCGGCGCTGTGGGCGAGATCTCCGCGCAACTCGAACGCATCGAGATCTCCCCGGTTGTGGACGCAACTGTCACCGCGATCGATACGGTCGCGGCGATCTTGGACAAGGTCGCACCGCTCATCGTCACGGACGATCTGCGGCAGAAGCTGTCGGACGCGACAGAAGTCTTGCGTCAGGTAGACTTCGACGAAATTCGCAGCGAGCTGCAGAAAATCCTGGACGAGATCATCGACGGCGTCAATACAGACGCGTTAGGCCGTATCTCGGCGGAGTACAACAAGGCTGTCGAGGCGATTGGAAAGCTCGACCCAACGCCTGCACTCGAAGGGCTGCAGAAGGAAGTCTTCGATCCGCTGATCGCCGAACTGGAGAAGATCAAGCCGGCTGAGGCGATGGCGCCGATGGTAGCTGCGTTCGCGGAGGCGCGAAGCACGCTCGATGGTTTCGATCCGGCGGAATCGCTGTCGTTTCTGGTCGAATTTCATCGCGACATCAAGACGCGCTTTGATCAGATATCGCCGGATCGCTTGCTCGAGCCCGTGGAACGCGCGCTGTCAGAACTGCGCACTTCCATCGCCAACGTGCTGCGCATCCATCAGATCCACGCCGCGCTGGAGCAGGTCGAAGGCTTTCTGGCGCCGATTGTCGACATCGTCGACATCGCCAAATGGTTTTCGCAGCTCGACGGCGGGCTTACTGAGATGCGCCGCGTCATCGAGACGTTTGACATGCGTGAGCTGCTCGGTCCCTTGGGCGGTATCCTGCGCGATGTCTTCGAGCGTACCGGCGCGGTGCTCGATCAGGCGGGGCTTGCCGCATTGTTTGAGGCGCTGGCGGCGAGCGGAGCGCCATTGAGCGCGCACCTAACGCGCGCGACGCAGATGATTGCCGGCGTGCGCGATCGCGCTGCGACGATCAACGCTCCGGGCATCATCGCCGAGTTCCGCCCGCTGCATCAATCGCTCAACGTGACATTCGGGAGCGCGGCACTGAGTGTGAGCGCCAAGGCGGAGCTGAAGGGCATGGTGGCAGCGCTGGACCCAATGACAGCCTTCGCCACGCTGCAGAGTCGCGCGCCGCGCGCGCAGGCTGCGATCGCGACGTTGCACGGTGATTTCTCCGCGATGGTCTCGAATGCGGCACCAGTGCTCTCATCGGCGCAGACAGTCATCGATGCGCTCCGCGTGCTGAGACGGCCGCTCGAGTCGTTATGGGAGCTCATCCTCAATCCGCTCCGCAACTTCGCGCCGATTCCCAAGGGCGCGGGGTTTCGCGCGATTCTGCTCGCGATCTTCGACGCGTTCGATCCGCGACGCTGGAAGGGCGAAATCGAGCAACTGGCGCAAAGCGTCGTTGCGAAAGTGAAAGTGCTTATTGGCGCCACCGTCATCGCGGCGCTCAAAGGCGCAGTCGAGAGAGTATCGGCGTTGATCGATGGGCTGAACATCGACGCGCTCGCGAACGCCTTACGCGGCGTGCACGGCGCGATTGCGGCGCAGATCGACGCGCTAGATCCCAACCCACTCATCGCAACGTTCCGCGAAACGTACAACACAGTGCTCGCGGCAGTGGATGCGCTGGATCCAGGGCCAATCGTCACCGAGCTGGACACCGTCTACACGCGCGACGTCGTTGGTCTCGTAAAGGCGATCAGTCCGCGCGATCTGCTGCTGGAGCCGCTCAAAAAAATCTTCGCAGAGATCAGCGCAATGCTCGGCGTGCTCGACATCGGCGAGCTGTTCAAGCCTGTGCTCGATCAACTGCAGCGATTGCGCGATGAACTGCTCGAAGGCGTCGCGCGAGCGGGTGTGTCGTACGAGGGATTGCTCGCGGCAATTCCAACTGGTGGCGGCGGCGCAAGCGTGAGCGTCAGCGTGGACGTGGGGTAGCGCGATGCCTGGTTACCTGACGCACGCGATGGTGCTCATCCGCATGATTGCCTGGCTCGGAGAGCTGCGCAAAGGCATCAAGGATCGGCGAGACGCGGGTAAGCCGCTCAGCGCGCTGGAAGAACGCCTGGATCAACTCGCCGCCCTGACGCTGGGCTATCTCACGACGGATCCCTCGTCACAACAGGCAGGAACGTTACCGGTAACGCGTATCACGAATGGCGTCGGCAGCGGCATTTCGCAATACGCATTTGCCGGCTCGTTAGGCCCCGACATCCCAGCTGCCGGCAATATTCTCGCGATCAATCAAGAGTGGGCGACACGTCAGCTGCATCGTGGTGGCCCACGCCGCGCCTTTGAGCAGGTCAAGTCGACCGCGTTGGTCCTGAAGCTCCTGGAATTGGCGGAAAAGTTCGAGCGCGAGCCGCGCACGACGGCCCTACGCCGGCGCGACACGATCGCCTACGCGTTAGGCCACCTGTCGCATATCGCGGCCGACGTCCTGCTGCATCCCGCCGTGCACGAACTGGCCGATCAGGGCCAGCTCGACCCGCTCGAGCACCGCAAATTCGAGATCGCGCTGGATGCCCGTATCGCTCACGGATTTTTCCAGCGAGAAGACCTGCACGAAGGACAGAGCTGGGAAGACTACTACGTCAACCTGAGTGACAAAGCCGAACCACTCACCCGGCTAATGGGTGACGTCAGCGAAGCGTTCAAGGCGACGTACGGCGACGTGATGCCTAACGCGGCCGTATGTGCGCTGCCTGACCGCACGAAGTGCTTGGCGCCGAAGTTCGAAAGCGAGTTTCTGGTCAACGGATACCGCAACACGACCAAATGGGCGCTGGATGCCGGATACGATCATGGTCCGCAAGGCCTCAATGTGCTGTGGACGCTTGCGATCATGGGCAGCGCACTCTTGTCGGTGCTGTGGCTCGGCATCGGAACGAACACGGTGTGGACCTGGTCCAACCTCATCTTCGGTGCGAACGCAAAAGACATCAGCGACGAATCGGGGCATCAAAAGGAAGATTGGGAGAACGACGGTGTGGCGAATCCCGACGTCTGGCGTGACATCGTCGATGAATCGGCGAACTGGTCGGGGCGCGCGCTCATGCCGTTCGCGTTCATCTTGGGCGGCGACCTCTGGATGTATCCACTCACGTTTTGGCAGGCGCCAGACGGTGTGTTCGGCCAGGGGACGCAGGATCCGTGGAAAAAGGACGAATTGCGAGCGTTTGCGGCGTTCGCGATTCCGATCAAAGACATCGCGCTGTTCTTGTTCAACGAGATCGATGTCGAAGACAGCCAGAACTCTGTCTACAAGTGGATCGTGACCATAGCGGAGCTCTTGATCGAATTCGGCGAACACGCGTTCCTCAAGTCCGAATCGCGCAAGAACAATAAAGAAGGCGACCGGCTCGCTCACGCACTGTTCGCTCCGAAATGGATCCTCGCGGGTTCGCACTTTCTCGGCAACGCCGCATCGATGGTTTGGAAACACGGCCGCAAGACGGGCAAGTTGTATCCCGCCGGCGTTCATGGCGAAGACTTCGTCTTCCCGCTCATCTTCAGCGGCCTAACGAGCGGCATTCTCGTTTGGGCGACCGGCTGGTTCACGGATCACATCCTCGAACATACTGCCGGTGTTCCATGGCCGTCGGCGAACTCGGGCCGCGTGGACTCGAGACTCCCGGTGGAGGTGATCGCGGGCAAACGGCGGCTGGTTCCGCCAACCGATCGAAGTCTCGATTTCAAAGTGCGACTTTTCCCCACCGCGAAGGCGGATGCCGGCGGTGCGTTCTTTCCGGAAGACGCCACCATCGCCGCGGACGAGTTTGACGACCACGCTGCCAAAGATGTGCTGGCTCGTCGCGCGGCTTTGACGCCGTGGGACGACGAGAAATACACGCTGCCGCAGCTGTTCGAGAATGCGGCGCAATTCGCGGGACTGTTAGGCATGGCGGCGGTGGCGTACAACGAAGCCGCGCCTCCGGTCCGGCAACATATGACTGCGATCTTCAAGGACTGGAACCTCGACTTCGCGTCCCAACAGCAGTGGAAGGAGCTGATGGAAGTGAAGCCCGATGGCTCGCCCGTCGGCATTTTGCGCGCAGCGGAGCGGTACACGCACGAGCTGGCCGCTGGCGTCGACACCCTCGACAAGGACTCGAGCGAGATCCTGCGTCAGGCGTTAGGCGTATCGGATGTCGCCGGTTCCATCGATGCCGACTTCACGCGCAGCGGCAAGACTCTCGATACGCTCGAGACAGCTAGCGCTCGCAGCGCTCGCCTAACGCGTCCCGGCGCCATCTTGCTCGCCAATCTGGACATCGAAAAGGTCCCGGCGATTGCGGCGCCACTTCCTTCGCGGGCCGGCCTGCTGGATGCTCACGTCGACGATAAGATCAATGTGGAGGGCAACGACAAGGACGAGCTGACGCGGTTCCGCATTCGCAAGCCAGGTGTCGCCGGATCGCCCCACGAAATCGTCTTGCGTTTGAACGCGCCTGACGCGGCACGCGTGCGCATCTTCGAGGTAACCGCGGGCACGCCGGATACTTGGCCTCTGCGCTTAGGCATTACAGGTGGCGCTGCCGTTCAAGAGTATGTAATTCCCGCCGGCGCCCCGGAGACGGTGGACTTCGCCATCGAAGCCCGCTGGCTCACCGGCGATCCCGCGAGTACTCCCGATGCAGGCCCCGGCCCTGTAAGCCCATTGCCATTCGCCCCGGGTGGCGTCGTGAGCGGAGCGCCGACAGTTCCCAAGCGTAGGCCTAACGAGATCTGGCTGGAAGTGCTGCACAAGGAGGCCGGAGCAATCGTGCCCGGCATTCGCGACGCGGCCGTTTTCACCGTCGCGCCCTATTTGCTGATTCCAAACACACAACCGGCTGAACGCTTCTGGATCGTCTACATCCCGGACTCGCTTACGCGCGAGAAAATCACACACACCGCCACCGGGACTGTGACTCTCAATGAGCGGCGAACGGGAAACCATCCGACCGTGGCCGACGCGCTCGACGCGCTCAAGAGTGATGCGGCGCTGGCCGGAAAGATTCATGTCACGACGCACGCCGCTCCGACGGGTTCGCTGGCCGAATTCGATGCGCACACGCCCGTCGCCGCAACTGATGCTGCGAACGCGGAGCTGTTCTACATCATCGGTGGCAAGAACGTAGCCGATACAGTCGACAATCTCGTCGAGGAACCGTCTATGCCGCCACCTAACAAGTTCCGTGTGGAATCGACGATGCCCGATCAGTGGGTCCAGGATGCGTTCGAGGTGGGGTATATCTGGGCACCTGGCGACGTGAACATGCACCTGGCCCTGCAGAATCCGCGCACCGCGCTTGCGAATGGACTGGGGCAATTCGTCGACCGCGAACTTCCCGCCGAGAATGTCGGGCTGTTCGCAAGCTTGCCTATTCAGACGGATGCAACGGATTTCGGTGGCAACATCGAATGTGCGCCGCCGGTCAGCGAGATCACACCGGAGCAAGTGGATGGTGCGGCTGGGCCGAGAATCCCGGAACAGAAACCAGCGACGCACGGCAAGATCATTCTCGGAGAAGGTGCGCCGTTCCTCTTCAACATACCGGAGTCATTCGCGGCGCAGTTGACAGCGGGAACCGTGACTGCTGCGCTCGTTGCGGAGTTCAAGAGCCACAATTGCTTCCTGAATGCTGCCGCGAGCATCAAAGCGCTCGCCGCCGGACGCTGGCGCCTAACGACTCCTGGTTCTGGGAGCTATGACTTGCGGCGCGTCCCCGGCAATATCGCGGTGCACTTCTTCCGGGGAGTGATGGAGCAGTATCGCACATTCCTCACGCAGCAACGTGTGCAGCCGATCGTCAGCATCGACACCTCTTGGCTCGATGTCGGACACGTCGATGAAGTCCTCGTGATTGTTCCGGACGCCGTCAAAGGGTTCCGCTTGGTCACGGCGAATTCGCAGCTTGCTGTCGACATTCTCAAGAAGGCGGTCGAGCGGCACGAAACAGGTCCCGGAGGTACAGCCGCCCATCCCCTCACTCGTTTGCATCGCCGGAAGTCCTGGCGTCCGCCCACCCCAGCGAACCCACTGCCTGCCATCGCGCAGGCCGTGGCGGCATCCCAGCTCGTGAAGAAGACCCTCGAAAGAGGCAAGGCGTTCAACGAACGAATTCAGGGTTTGCGCCTGGGACCGATTCGAGACCGCGTCGCCGACTGCTTACACGTGGACCGCGCCGACGTCATCGAGCTGCCAGTGCTCTACGATTCGCTGCCGGATCCGCTGGTGACGACGCACCTCGGCGCCATTCATTGGAGGCCCGGCGTGCCGGCGACGGGCGTTGCTGAGAAAGTCACGACCGTGCGGACGGCCGCGTACACGCCTAACGTGGTGAACCTGCAGGTGGTGAACGACCACCTCCTGATTCCGCGCCCCTTTGGACCGCGCATGAAGGTCGACGACGTCAAGTGGGTGCTGGACGCGTTGGGGATACCTGTCACGTTAGGCGACCTGACGGGTATGGATACACACGATTCATGGGAGCAGCGCGGCACGGCACTGGCCAACATCGCGAGTAGTTTCGAAGTGCCAGCGGCAACTATAAAGGCTGTCAACGCAGGAAAGTTCACCGGCGCGGACACTGTCAAGAACAACTGGGACCGCATTCAGATCCCGGAAGGAAGAGTTGACCTCTTCGAGGCGTGCACAGTTGCGCGGCTCAAGCCTACGGGTGCCAAGATCCACTTCGTCGATACATGGGACTGGTATCACCGGCTTGACGGTGAGATCCACTGTGGGACTAACGTGCAACGCACGCCAATGGAGAAAAGCGGCGGCCCGAAGTGGTGGGCCGCGGAGACGATGACGGGGTTGGAGCCATGACCCGCGGCGATTTCAACGCCAAGTTTGCCGTGTGTGTCGCCTCGAGCGGCGCTGCCTATCGCGCGGCGCGCGACGCGATCAAGTCAGCCGGTAGCGAAGTCGATCCGTGGATCGCAGAGCGCCTAACGAGCACCGATTGGCGCGAGCGGCAGATCGCCCAGGTGCTGAAGCTGTGGAGGCAATCATCGGACGTCGCCGAGGCCGTCGGTGTAATCGCCGAAGCGGGCGGGAAAAGGCTGCTATTCAAAGTTCCTACCGTGACCGGCCATCACGCACCCACACGGGCCGCCACGATCATTTGGTCTTTCGAAGAGGATGTCGTGCCCCGACTCGTTGAGCTGGTGCACAAGGAACGCAGTGAAATACCAGACAGCTACGAAGACAGCCTTCTCGCGATCGCATACAGCGCTGACAAGCGAGCGGTGCCGGCCCTTGCGGAGTTGTTAGGCCAGCCTGACACGGAGACGAATCACACGTACGTCATTGCGGCGCTCGGCGAAATCAAAGATCCCTCGGCGGCGGCAGCCGTCCTCGCGGTTGCAACAAGTGCGACGGCAAGTAAAAGCGTTCGCGGCGCCGCAATGGTTGCCCTCGGCCAGATGGGTGCAGCGGACGCGATACCAACGTTGCTCGCCGCGGCGACGAGTCCTTCGGAAGATGCAATGCTACGCGTAGGTGCAACGGCGGGGCTCGGCCACTTGGGCGACAAACTTACTGGCGGCGCGATTGCCGTTCTTGCCGCGCTCGCGCGCGGCCCGGACGAGCACTTGGCGCTCAACGCCATTCACTCGTTGCGCAACGTTGCCAGCGACGCGGCTCGCGGCGCGCTCGCCCAGCTACAGCAAAGCGCAACCACAAGCGCAGCGAAGTCCGCCGCGCGTGACGCTTCCACGAGGATCGCCTAACGCCATGGATAGCGTCAGCTGCAAGCTCAAGCTCGGTGCGTGGGAAATCGATACGAGCGATGACCCACACACGGAGCTCGTATCGCTCGACATCGAACGCGCGATGAATACGCCCGTCGGCCGCTGCGAGGTGGCGCTCTTCGTCACACCGGCCAATAAGCCGGGATTGCTCGAGCAGGCGATCGGCGAAGCGGCATCGATGCTCGGCCTCGGGGAGTCGCCCGGCGCCGCTCCCGCATTCTCCATCGAAGTGCGCGGGAAGCCCGTCGCGCATGACGACCCGATGGAAATCACGCTCCAGGTCGCGGATCGCAGCGCCAAGGTGATGACGGCCGCGATCGACAGCATCTCGAGTCATCACGGCCACGTGTGCGTCGCTGGCCGTGCGGCGCTCGCGACTGCGGCGCGCACGCGCGTCGACCGTATCTATCTCAATCAGGGACTGAGCCAGATCGTGCAGGACCTCGCGTCGGCGGCCAGTCTGCAGACAGGGCAGATCGATAGCGGCGATACGTATCCCTACTTCGTGGTCGACAGCGGCCGCAGCGTCCTGGATCACATCATCGCGCTGACCCAGCTCGAAGGGATGGATGTGTACGACGATCCGGATGGCGCGCTCGTTATGCGCCGCTTCAACAAGTCGGGCCCGGATCGCACGCTGAACTACGGCATCCATATTCTGGACGCGCGCGTGGATCACGATGTAGCCACGTACGCGAGCGTCAAGGCCACCGGTGAAGGAGCGGCCAGCAGCAGCGGCACGGATGCGTGGCATCACCTGCTCAAGGATCCAGCGGCGGTTCAAGCCGCGGCCGGTGACGGCGCCGAGGCGCTCATGCTGTCGCGGGCCGCCGCGCGTTCGACGGACGCGGCCGAGCGATTGGCCAAGGGACGGCTAGGCGCCTCGCTGGACATGGCGACGCGCGGCACCCTGCGTTTGTTAGGCGACCCGACCGTGTCGTTAGGTGATGCCGTCGCGGTGGCCGATGCTCCGTGGCCCGAGGTCAACGGGACGTACAAGGTGACGCGGCTCCGGCACCGCTTCGTCAAACGCGAAGGCTTTGTCACCACGCTCGGCGTCTCAGGAATGGGAGGGGGCGAAGCAGCGGAGGGGATGCTCGGCCAACTCGCGGGCGCCGCCGCCGGAGCGCTCGGCCTATGAGTCACGACGCGGTGGGCGTCATCCGGGCGATCGTCCGCGAGCAACTGCGCGGCTTCAAGACGGCGGAGTTAGGCGTCGTCACAGCCGTGTACCCGCACTCGGGGTCGTCGGATAAGGACTACTATCAGTGCGACGTTCGCCTGCGCGACTCCGGACTCGAGCTGCGACGCGTTGCGGTGGCCACGAGCCGAGTCGGCATCGGGGCACTCCCCGACACCGGGAATCTCGTGCTCGTGCAGTTCATCGGCGGCGCCTGCGATGCGGCCGTGATCGTCGGCTGCCTGTATAACGCGGACGATGAGCCGCCCAAGGTCAAGGTGCACGAAGCCGTGTACGTCTCGCCGCACAGCCAGGAGAGCGGTATCCGCCGGCTGCATCTGGAGTTGCCTAACCAGAACTCGCTGACGCTGGACGACGACAAGCTCGTGCTCACGCTGGGAAGCACGACCGTGAGCGTGACGCACGACGGGGACGTGGAGGTGACCTCGGCGGGAGCTGTGAAGATCGTCTCGGACGGCGATACAAGCATCGAAGCCAGCGGGAACATTTCGTTAGGCACGTCGTCCGGCGACGTGACGATCGAGGGGATGAACGTGACCGTCCGCGCCTCGGCGGCCGCGCAGTTCGAAGGCTCCGCGACCGCGACGCTCAAGGGCGGCGCCGTCACGCTCGCCGGACAAACGCAATTCTCCCCGGCCTAAGGATCTGCCATGCCCGGATGTCCCGTCACCATCGGATGCGCCGTCGTGGTCTCGCCGGGCATGACCGGCGCGCCGGATTCAGGCTTCATCACGATGATTCCGCCCGCAGGGCCGCTGGCCGGCGGCATGCCGCTCGCGTTCGCCGGAGCCGTGTGCACCATGATCCACTCGATCACCGGCATTCCATATCCGCTCGTCATCGGCTCGCTCATCCCGAGTCAGGTGCGATCCGGCGGCCAGCCACTCGTTAGGATCGGCGACGCCATTCCCGGCGCCCCTGGTGTGCTCACCATCATCGGCCCGCCGGCCTCGCCGGCGTTGGTCGATTCCACGGGCTGACGCATGGACGACGATCTCCTGGGACGCGATCTCGACCTCGGCTTCGTGGCCGACGAGGAAGGGCGCACCTTTGCGGGTCCGTCCACCATCGCCGACTTGCGCGCCCAGCGTCGCGAAGATCGCAGTCCGCGGCGTCTCGATCTCGCCACGGTGCGCGGCCGGGCCAACATCGCGCAGAGCCTCATCCTGCGACTGATGTGCGAGCGCGAAGAGCTTACGGCGTTAGGCATCCCCTGGTACGGGTCGCGGCACCATTCGCTCATCGGCGAGGCGAACACAGAAGGGAATCGCGCCCTGGTCAAGCTCTATGTGCTCGAGTGTCTGCGGCAGGAACCACGACTCGAACGGGTGCTCCGCGTCGCCGTGCGGCCGGGTGCGGGGCTCGCCAAGCGCGACACCGCGGTCGTGGAGATCTCGGCGCTTCTGATCGGACAAGCAACGCCGCTCAATCTCGTCATCCCATTCTCGTTCGGAGGAGGCGTCGCATGACGTTCGTGGCGCAGCCCTTCGAGCAGATCGCCGACGACCTACTCACCGCGATGACCGGTGGCGTCGCGCGAGAAGAGCATCAGTTCATCGGCTCGGGCGAGACGTACAGCGTCGCGTCGCCCGACGTCATGCCGGAAAGCATCAGCGTGAGCGGGCAGGTCGGCACGACCTTCGTGCGCTTCGACCGCGATATCGACTACGCGCTGGACTTCACGTCAGGCACGATCAAGTGGAAGGACGGCGGCGGCGCGCGTCACCCAGACGATCGCACGTACTTCTATATCAACTACTACCGGGCCGAAACGCCGCGACGGCTCACCGACCGCAATCCAGGCAGCGTCACGTTCCTGCTCGCGACTGCCTTTGCGCGCGAGTTCGCGGTCGTGCAGAAGCAGATGTCGTTCATCTACGAATCGGCGTTTGTGGACCTCGCGACCGGTTCATCACTCGATCACGTAGCGGCGCTGCTGGGCATAACGCGAAAAGACGCGCGCTTCGCTGTCGGCGAAGTGGTGTTCGTGCGCGACACGCCTGCAGCGGGAGACATCACCATTCCAGCGGGCACCGCGGTCGCAACTGAGCGCGGAGAGACGTTCGAAACAGTGGAACGCCGGACGCTCAGCCGCGGCCAACTCGCCGTCTCATCAGCGATCCGCGCGATGGTGGAAGGAGCGGCGGGGCGCGTTGATGCACGGACTATCAAGATCATCAATCGACCGATATTCGGCATCGATGGCGTCGTGAACCGCGAAGCCACCGCGTTCGCGACCGACAAAGAGAGTGACGAAGCCTTGCGCCGGCGCATCCGCGGAGCGCTGGAGCGCGCCGGAAAGGCATCCGTCGAGGCGATCAAGCTCGCGCTCCTCGAGCAGGTGCCTGGGCTCAATGACACCAACGTGCAAGTCGTCGAGCGCCAGGACGCCGCCGGGCTGGTGGAAGTGAAGTTCGGTCTCGGCGACGCGGTCGACAGCGAGCTCGTTAGGCGCGTGGATGACGCGATCCTCTCGGCGCGAGCGGCCGGTATTCGCGTGACGCATAACCTCCCGCGCCCTGGCGGAGCGTCGCAGTCCCCGTCGGGCCGGCCGCTCATCGCCGAGGGAGCGCGACCGCCGTTGCACCTCCCCGCCGATATCGTGTCGCGCAGCGCCGCGGGCGTCCTGGATCTGCAGGTCGCCGTGCTCGTGCGCCTCCTCGATCCGGCCTTGTCAGCGGCACAGAAGGACGCGGTCGAAAGCGAAGTGCGGGAGCGAGTGAGCGGGTACTTCGAATCCCTGCCGATGGGCGCGCCAGTCATCCACAGCAAGCTGCTCGGCGCCGTCATCGCACACGCCGCCATCGCCGACGCAATCGTTAGGCTCGGTCCGGTGGGTGCCACCGATCCCGACATCGAGGACAACCTCGACACCGAAGGGCGCAAGGCGCGCGTTGCCTCCGTATCGATCGGCGTCAGCCTGATGGCAGAGCCGGTTACAATCGACGTGCTCGTGCAGCTCACGGCGGGCGCTCCGCCGGCTCAAGCGGGTGATATCGATCGCGTGCGTCAGGCGCTCGAAGCGCTCAGCGCAACGGGGGCGCGACTGATCACCGCGCAGGATGTGCAAGCCGCCGTGACATCGGCGCTCACGTCGGCCTCGCTCGCCGGCAGCGATCCCATCGCGATCAACGCGAGTTACGGCGATACGGGACGCCAACTCGTGAACGCCGAGCGCATCGAGCTGGCCGAGCACCACGTCGCGCGCTGGCGCAACGTGACTCTGCAAGCAGAGGACGCGGGCTGATGCCAAAGTCGTCGCGCATCCTGCGCCTCTTCCCGTCGATCCTCGCGGGCGAGCGTGTGTCGCTGCTGGGAAGCGTGGTCGCCGCGCTCGCGGCGCCGCTCGAGGAGGCCGACACGCTTCTCTTTCGCATCCAGCGCGCCCACCGCGTCAAAGTCGCGGAGCTGGCGGGCGATCTCATCCAGCTGGCCCGCGCGCTCAATCTGCAGGAGCAGCACTTCGCGGATCTCTTGACGGCCGAGGAGCTGCCTTACGGCGCCACGTTAGGTGCGGTTCGCCGGCGCATCGAACGCGTCGCGCGCCTGCACCTGAGTGGGTTGGGAACGCCATGGGCGATCGTGGAGGCGGCCGCAATCATGCTCGACGCTGAATTGGTGCGAGACACGCCTAACGCGTCGGGCTTGCGCCGGCTCGACGCGGCTGGCTACTCGTACGTCGCGACCGCCGACCTCGGCGCCAGCCGCGCGAGTCGCACGACACGGATTTATCTGCACGAGAATCCTCTGCGGCCGCGCACGGTGCCGGCGGCTGACCGCTACCCGCTCGATGAATGGCTCGTATCCGGAGAAAACGTCGAGCCTGCCCCCGCGCGCATAACGATCGTAGGAATCGGCGACCGTGCGGTCTTGCCGACGGTTTTCTCACCGAGCACGGGGGAAGGCATCCGTTTTTACGGCGTCATCCCGGCAGGCTCACGACTGACGATCGATGCCGAGGACGGCGCTCGCCTCGACGGAATGCCGATTGACGATTGGGTCAGCTTCGATGTGGGCGGTCGCGACGACTTCGCGCGCTACGACGTGGATCCATACATCGTCGAACACGACGGACCGCGCGACCCGTACGACGCGCGCAGCACAAGGCTCTTCACGCCGCCGTATCGCCGAGTGAAGCCGGTGCCGCAAGTCCCGCCCGGCCCGACCGAGTGGCGCTTTGGCGTCGCCGAGGGCGTGTACGAGTCAAGCAGTGCGGACTTCTGCGTCTACGCGCTGCCTAACGAACCGCGCGCCATCTTCGACGAAGGTCCGGGCTGTGATCAGGCTGTATTCGACTTCAGCCCGAGCGCGTCCGTGTCCATGCTCTGGCATGAGCGCATGCCGTGCGCGTTCAAGCTGCTCGTCCCAAAGGACATTCCGGCGCGCATGCCCGCACAGAGCGAGGCGGCTGCGAAGGAGCAAGGCTCACAAGCGGTCGACCTCGAGCCTGTCGCGGCGTTCGTGGCGCGTTGCAAAGCGGCAGGCGTGCGCGCCTTCGTCGACACGGCGCGCAGCCAATGGGTGCTCGGCGAATCCGTCGTGCGCCCGGCGGACGCCTCGTCAGGCACCGGCATCGAAACCACCGCGACCATACTGCGGCTCGATGGCGCTGATCTGCTGATCCCAATCGATCCAACGTCACCCACTTCTGCGAATTGAGGACGGCACCATGGCCGGTTTGACTTTCGGCGGATCCACATTGCGAGAGCGCCTTGCGCTGACCCCCAGCGCATTGAAAACGGCAGGGATCACAGCGTTCGACCCCACACGGCGCCTGCGTGACTTGGGGCCGTTCACACCACCGGCACCGCCGCCCCCTGCGCCTCCGCCACCGCTTCCGATTCCACCAGCACCGCCGCAGGCGCTCCCGACGCTACCACGAGTGCCTGACGACAATCCGTTCAACCAACTCCCATTCCCTACGCCGGGTGATCGCGTTCGATCGGACGATTTCCGACAGCTCTCGCTGTGCTTGCAGCTCGTGCAAGCGTCGTCGCAACTGTCAGCGGCGCTCTTTGGTCAGACGCTGTCTGCGGCGCGGCCGTTCCTGCAGGCGCAGGGACGCGTCCTCGCGCGTGTCATGACCGTCTTCGGCACTGTGCTGGAGGATCCTAACGATACGACGCTGGATGAGCGTCGCATCATGCAGGTGCTGCCCGTCATCATCGGCGAACCCGAAGTCCAAGTCATCGTCAGCGAGGCCGTGGAGACGCGACGTCTCTCTCCGAGCCTCATCGGTCTCAGATATCCGGCCGCTACGGGCGCGCTGAGCGCGAGCATCGGCCAGGGAACAATTGCCGCCGCACCGATTCGCGCACCAGAGCTGCTCGGACGCTCGTTAGGCGAAGCGGCCAACCTCATCGCCACGCAACGATAGCAAGGAGACATCGTGACCGTTCCATTTGGCGCATTCAGCACAGGAATCGGCCGTCGACCCGGAGCGGCCGGTCTGGGAGCTCTCGTGGGAGCCGCGGCCCCGCCGCCGGAGGCACCTCCAGCGCCCCCAGCGCCGCCGACTGCCCCGCCACAACCGCCGCCAGGCGAGGCACCGCGAGAGACGGCAGCACCGCCACCGCCACCGCCAGCATCCGGTATAACGCCGGCGGGCCTTCGCACAGCCGGCATCAGCGCGGTAAACCTCGCTGCCCTGAGACCGGAGATTCTCGACCTCGTTAGGCCGCAACTGCCGGAGCAGCCTCCGCCGTCGGCGAAAACATTTACGCAACTCGCCAACGACGCAGTCGCGCAACTGCGCGCCGCGCCGCGCGATACGTTGGGCGAGGCTGTGCGCACGCTGCAGGCGAAAGGCATAGCGGCCGGCGACATCATGAGCCTGCTCGAACGTCGCACGCGGATTGGAGAGGTCCTCAGCGCGACGTCGAACCGCTGGTCGGCGGAAACCGTTGCTGATTTCGCCGCCGCATTGCAGATGGATGCGTCACGCCTTCCGGTGATGGATCTCATCGTGGCGCTGGCGATCCTCAACGATGCCGAACTCGAAGCCGAGCTACGCAGCGAGAACCTTCCGCCGACGACACCGCAGGACCTGCTGCAGAATCGCAAGGTCGTGTATCAGTTCCCGCCGCCAGGCACAGAGCTGACGCCGCCGTACGTGATCCTCGTGGCAGTCGAACACCAGGATTTCGCTGCAGCGGAACAGACAGTTGCCGCAATGCTCGGGCAGCTCGTCGTTGCGCAAGGCTATCGCATGCCGCGTGACGCCGCGGCGAGACTGGGCTAAGCCGATGTTGGCGCAGGGGCTGCTCAGCGACAGCACGGCCACGATGAGGGGCGGTCGTGGACTCCTGATCCAAGGCGTCCACGCGAGCGTGGAAGCAACGGTCGAGCGACTGTTCGGCTACAGGGTTGCCGTGAAGCCCGGCGAGGAGACGGTGATCGACCTAACCGTGAGCACTCTTCCTCGCAATGCTGACGTCAAGACGTGTCGTGCAGCGCTCCTCGCGGGTGGTCCTTCGCCCATCACGATCGCCGCGCAATCGTCGGAGCCGGCCACGACCGGAGTCGCGATAACTGGGCCGGACAACGTTAGGAAACCGTATGAGGTGGAAGTTTCGGCGCCGGCGAGGCCACGCAACGTCACGCTCAGACTCGAGGGCGGCGACGTCTTCTTCCGCTTCGGGGATTTACTTACGAATGGGCGCTACGAGCTCCCCGACTTCGCGCCGCAACTGAACGCATACCTAGATCAATACAAGGGCGGCGTCCCCGTTAGGCTGCGCTTTCTGCTCACGTCCGACTCAGAAGGCAGTGCCGATGTCGAAATGGGCGACGTGACCTTCGCCCGCATCCAGACACAAACGTGGACCAACCAGGCCGACGGCACGACGAGCGTCGACCGTAATTTTGAGCTCGACTACGGAGACGTGCGCGATGTTGAGCTGCTGCCGCTGCCCTCGGACGGCAGTGAGCGCCGTCTCGTCGCTGTCAGCATCGATGCGACAGGCGAGTTCGGTCCTGAGCGCTCGTTAGGTGACGCTTCGTTGGCGTTCGTTGGTCCGGAATTCGCCACGATCGACGCCGACTTCGGTGCGGCGCAGGCGCTGCGGCCCGAGATCGACGCTCAAGTGGTCTCGCTCGCTCTTGTATTGCACGCGACGAAACCGGCCAGCGTCTATGCCGCGCTTTACGGCGATGCGGCCGGCCGGCCCGACATGGCGCGCCCGGCGCTCGGCGAAACGCAGCTCACGCTGGCGACCAGCGACGGAGCGCAATGGAGCTACGCCGATCTCTCCGCGCCCGTCGCGTTGCGGGCGGGAGAGCTGGTGTGGATGGTCTGCCGCGGAATCCAGGGCGATGCCCAACTCGCTGTCTCGCGTGGTTCGCTCACCCTGCTGGATCAGCTCCGCGTCAGCCGAGGTGGGCGCATCTGGCGCACACTCAGCCACAACGAACGCGAGCCGGCCAAGGCGCTCGTTAGGTTGATCTACGCGCCCGGACCCGAAAATGGAATCTCGGCCACGACGCTCGTCTTTCGTTCTGCCGCGTCCGGGAAGACTTATGCCAGCGTGCCGCTGGAACCCACAGCCCAGCCGACGACGCTGCGCGTTCCGCTCACCGGCGTACAAGCAAACGAAGTTGTGCGCGCCGAAGTCCACTCGGCCGCGCGCGGCACTCTCACCCTCGCCAGCCTCTTCCAGGAGTACCAATGAGACACTCGTCCACTGGTCTCGTGCGTGGCGCACAGCACGCGCGGAGGTAACGGGCATGCAGCCTCGCAACATCGAAGTGTTCGACGGTCTGCGCATAACGACCGAGCACATCGATCACCTTCAGGGTTCGATTCATTCTGCGCTCGCGGATCTCCGGGGAATCGCGGGACTCGCTCGCGTGCACCGCGGCTTCGAGGTGTCGCGCGTGGACGCGCACTCCGCTCAGGTGGAACCGGGCTTCGCCTTCGACACGCACGGGCGACGCATCGTCAGCGACGAGCCGGTGCGTCTCGAGACGCCGGCGGCGATCGCGACAGTGATTCACTACGTGTGCGTCGCGTACGAACAGGGCGCCGATGGAGAGGTCGAAGGTCACGCGACGCGGATCTGGGACAGCGCGCACGTCGACATCCGGGCGGCGCGCCCTGAACCCAACGACGCGATCGTTTTGGCGGAGCTTCACCCGGCGGAGGGTGAAGAAGGGTTCACCGTGCATCCGCCGGCGGAGCCTAACGCGGCGGCTCCCTCCGAGCCGGCTCCCGCATCGGAGACGCCGATACCTGGAGCGCGCGAGGAGTCCGCGAAACCCGTGGTCCAACTGGGTGTCGTCGAAGTGCCAAGCGCGATTGTAGACGCTGCCGTCATCACGCGTCTCGCCGGTGCTGTTCGCGCGCGGGTCGCGACGCCCGGCGAGGGCGTCGTGTTCAGCGAACGCCTGACAGGCACCGAGGCGCTCGCCGGATTCACGATCCAGAGCGTCGCTGTGGATGCGACGGCTCGTGTTCTGCTCACCCTCGGCCCGTCAGCAAGTGAGACTGCCGCTGGCGCCCCCGAGCCTAACGTGGCGTGGCGCATCGATGCGAGTGCGCACGGGCAGGCCGTCGTCGCGGACGACGGTTCACTCTCACAATTCGGCGCCGGCCTTTCGGCGCTCAGCGGACCGGCAGGGCAGGGACGATGTGCCGCCGGCTCATTCACGGACACCGGGATCCTGCGTAGCGCTGTGGCCGACGCTCCGCGAACGAACGGTGACGCGCTGCTGCACGCGTTCCTTGGTGGGCTCGGCTTCACGCTACGGTTGGTGCCACGCAACGGCGACGGCTTCGGCATCGATACGATCGTGGAGTGGAGCGGTGCGCCCTCGGAAGAGATCGCGGTCTGGATCGAGCAAAACGGCGGGCGCCTAACGTGGCAGGCGAAGCTGGGATGGACGGCATCGGGTCAAAGGTCAAGGCCCGCGCCGCCCGCACCAGGGGGGGAGGGCTAGAGCATGCCGCGTCTCACGGGAATCGTGCGCTGGTATGGCACGAAGACGGCCATAGCCGGCGTAGACCTTCAGCTGATCAAGGGGAAGACAGCCCGGGCCAAGACAACGACCGACGCGAAAGGCGGTTTCACTTTTGAGCGGGTGACAGCCGGTACGGGCTACTCGCTACGCGCCACGGCAGCTGGAGCTGCCAGCCTAACGACGCCGCCGTTCAGCATCACGGCGGGAGAAAACCACCAAACCATCGAGCTCACGCGCAGTAGCATAACGACGACCACCACAGCGACGACCGCTACGACTTCAACCACGTCAACCGACACGAGGACGATTATGGGCACGACAGCGACGGTGTCAACGGACACCACCACGACGGACACCACGACCACCGGTACGACAAGCACCGACACATCGTCGACCTCGTCGTCGACGACCACAGCAACGACTGCTACAACCGCAACGACAGCGTCGACTGCCACGACAGCGACGACTGCAACGGTCGCGACCATCGCGCCTACGGCGTCCGGCGGTCTACCAGCCGGCACCACGGCATTCGACGACCTCGACAAGCTGGTCTCGCGGCCGAACTTCGATCGCGACGCGGCCGTCAACATCGATGAGGCGCGCCAGTTCCGCCGGCTCTACACGGTCACCAACTACACGCTCGCGCGCGTCCCGGGCGCGGTCGGAGCTCTCAACTCGTTGCTCAACACGTCCACGCCGCCGGGCGCGGCGACGACGTCGACGCTGCCGCTCATGAGCAAGCAGGTGCTCATCGACAAACACCAGTCGACGATGGACAGCATCCTGGCGCGCGCCTCCGACAACACGCGGACGGAAGGCGAATTACTGACCGCGGCGCGCTCGCAGTTCGATCTCGGGACGGCGGCGGTGCCTAACGTGAACATCGGCTTCAAAACGCTGTTCCGCGAGTTTGTGGGCCTCTGCGCCAACGACCTGCTCGGCGTCGACCCCAATAACGTTTCGGGGAAGGAGCTGTCCGAGCAACAAAAGAAGGAAGAACTGTTCAACGTGCTCAAGCGAACGAAGCGCGCCTTGCTCAGGCTTGTGGAAAACATGAGCGTCGCCGGCACGCTCGGCAGCGCATCGCTTATCGACAAGTGGTCGCGCCTGCTCACAGATTCGTTAGGCGTGCTCAGCGACGTCGGCCAGTTCGTCGGCGACGACGACAACGATCGCAAGCACATCTGGAGCGTGGTCGCCGAGCTCAATCAAGTGCCCAAGGCGGCGATCAATTCGTACATCGTCCACGCGCGCGAAGGCGGCACGCTGCTCGGCGATGCCATCGACGCCTACCAGCAGCTCAGCACCAAGGGCCAGCTGACAAGCGAAGACCAGGCGCACCTGCGCGACTTCTTCTTCGACTCGGCCAAGTACTCGGTGTCGGGCGAGACGATCAGTGCGCGCTTCCGCCGCAACGCACTCTTCATTCAGGAGAATTGGATCGCCGCTTGGAACTAGCAGGGCTTGGTGCGGCAGGGCGGCGCGTTAGGGTCGCGCGCCGTCCCGCTCCACGCGGCGGCCGGCATCGGCGTCGCGCGCCTACGCATTCACCCGAGGACTCCCGCCATGCACGTGGCCGTCGTCACAACCTTCGTCGAGCAATTCGAAGCGTTTTCGTTATGCAACGTCGTCGCGACGCAGCTGGAAATGCTGCGTCGAGCAGGACACACGGTCACATTCGTCGCCTGCGACGGCTTCGTAGGCCGCGGCGGGTTCGCTGTGCCGTCGCTGCGGCACCTGCGCATGCCGGTGCTGCACGTACAGCGCGAGACAGATTTGCAGGACCGGCCCGCTGCATTCCGCAGCGACATCGATTTCATCAAGGGCCGCCTGCGGCCGGCCGCCGCGACGTGCGACGTCGCAATCACGCACGACATCGTGTACCTGTTGCAGCACCTCGCGTATCACGTGGCGTGTCGCGAGCTCGCGCTCGAATTTCCGCGCGTGCGCTGGCTGCACTGGATTCACTCCGCGCCCGAAGGGCACCGGGTGTTCGGACGAGGAGATCCCCGCTCGGCACGCTTCACGCCGTTTCCCTTCGGCACGTTCGTGTACCCTAACGAGACAGACGCGGCCCGTGTCGCGCGACAGTTCGCCGTGCCGGCGGATTCCATCGCGGTGATTCCGCACGCTGTCGACCTGGCGGACACCTTCGACTTCCATCCGCTTTCGCGCGCGCTGCTGGAGCACTGCGAGCTGGATCGTGCTGACGTCCTGGCGATCTATCCCGTGCGACTGGACCGAGGCAAGCAAACCGAGAAGGTCGTCAGGCTATTCGCCGAGCTCAAACGCGCGGGGGCAAGCGTTCAGCTGCTCGTCATGAACTTTCACTCCACCGGAGCCCACTTTCTCCAGTATCGCACTGAGATTCGCGCGGAAGCGGAGCGGCTGGGACTGGCGCACGCTGAGCTGCTGTTCACCAACGAGCTGCCGGCACTCGATGGCGTTCCCGAGTCGATCATGCGCCGTGCCAACGTGGAAGTTCCGCGGCGAGTGGTCCAGGACATGTTTCGCCTAACGAATGTCTACGTGCATCCGTCGGCATCTGAAACGTACTCGCTCGTCTGCCAGGAAGCGGCCGCCGCGGGGAATCTCCTCATCCTGAACGACGATTTCCCCGCCATGCGGGAGATCTACGGCGATTCGGCGATGTACGTGAAGTTTTCGTCCGCGCTGTTCCACACGACGTATCAACCATCGGAGCAAGCGTACTACGCGGAGGTGGCACGCGAGATCATCGCGCAACTGGAGTACACGCCGACGCTGGCGCAACGAACGCGCATACGACAGACGCGCAACCTGCGCGCCGTGTATGAACAATCGTTCGGGCCGCTGCTCGAAGGGACGTGGCAGGGGCGTCAAGCCGGTGCCGGATAGCGACGTTCCGGTGTCGCCGCAGCCGGCGCTACCCGAGCGATCTGTGATGCGCAAGGACACGTGCAGCCGCGAATTCTGATCGGCGTCTGCTCTTGTCACCGCTATGGCGAGCGGCGCCACGCGGTCCGCGCCACCTGGCTCCGCACGCTCTCGCCGGGGACCTCGGCCGTGTTCTTCGTCGGCGCGGGCGAGTCTTCTGATCACAGTGAGCTGGTCACACTTCCCGTCACTGATGATTACGCGCACCTTTCGACAAAGGTGCACAGCTTCTATCGTTATGCGCTGGAGCACCACTGCTTCGATTACATATTCAAGTGCGACGACGATACGTACGTCTGCGTGGATCGGCTGGTACACCTCCCGCGCGACGGCGTCGACTTTCTCGGCAGTGAGCAGCTGGATCACAGCGGATACGCGAGCGGTGGTGCGGGCTATCTGATGTCGCGACGCATGGTCGAGCAGCTGGTCCGCGAGCCGGTCCCTCCGCGACAGGACGAAGACGTCGTTTTCAGCGGCCGGGCGCGCGCATCCGGCCTGCGCTGCGAGACGAGCGGACTGCTCAAGGGATTCGGCGACCAGTTCCCGGATCCTGGCAACGCGATCGTCACGGGACACTGGTGTCGGCCATTCGAGATGGTGCGCATCCACGCAGCCCTGACGGGCGAGTTCCCCGGTCCTCCGTTACTGGAGTTGCGAGCTCAACACGCCGCATGGTCAGGGTCGGTCCGGCTGTACGCGGACGGGACATTTTGGAGCAGAGGGCCCTCGATGCCTAACGGCGCGTGGACGGCGGGCCAGCAAGGAAGCCGGCTTGTGTTGCGGTGGTACCACTGGCCGCCGACCGACCTCCAGCGGAGCGCGCAGGGATTTGAGGCCGCGGACCTAACGCTGACGTTTGCCGACGCGGCGGCTGCGACGGCATGGCAGCGACGCGTGGATCGGACGGGTTGATTCCCTTGTTAGGTGCCTACGCCGGCCACCACTGAGCACGCAGTTCGACGAGGAAGTCGCGCAGCTGCGGCCGCCAGAATGGCCAGCTGTGCGTCGAGCCTTCGCCAACTCGCAAGGATCCCGGCCCTGCGATCTTCTCGCACAGCTTCAAGTTGTTGGCGTAGAACCGCATTTCTGTGTCTGGTCCTTTATCGGTATTCTGACCAGTCCCACAATAGTGGAAGTACAGCGGCGGCTTCTGGCCAACTGTTCCGGCCCAGCGAGCCCTGGGCAGCGCTCGAGGACGGTTTTGTAGTTCGCATCATCCTTGCCGTCGAGCTTCGCGCTGAGAATGCGCAGCGCGCTATACGTCGCCCCGCCACTGAGCCCAACTATCAGCGCCTGCTTCCCTCCCATCGAGATTCCGAGCAGTCCCTGCCTGGCTGGGTCCACGTTGTACGTGCCCTCTACCCATTGTTTGACGCCCTGAAAGCGCGACACGAACACATCGACGTAAGGCTCCTTCTGATCGCCGCGAACTGGCAGGCGATCCTGAACGCACAATGGCATGACGAGGAGCAGCTAATCGATGCCGGCCTGCTCCAAGGCATCCTTCAGGGCCCCTCTCTCCACCGAATACCGATCCTCCGGCCAGTCCTTCTGACCCTGCAGCAGATACAGCACGGGGACTGGATCGGCGCCGATCTCGCCGGGACCCGGAACATGAACATTTTGGTCCGCCTTGAGGAGCACCCATTCGATAGGCGTCATCTTGCGATTCCGCGTTAGGCTTTACGCCGCCGCGAGCTAGGCGCGCACCGGCCCAGCGATCAGGCGTGGATCGATCTCGAAGGCTTGCCGCGTTGCTATTGTGATCTTGCCGAAGTCGGCGTGCTTTGGATTGAGGATATAGTTGAACTCTACTCGAACCGTCGCGCTAGACCCTGCAAGACCGCGGAGCGTGCGCTCCTGAGCCATCCGTTGCCCAACGCCTGGAACTCCACCGCAAGGACTCAAGGCGCCGTGAGTTCTACTTCGCGAGCGGGTCCGGGCGCAGCTGGAACTTCGCCACCTTGCTCGTCGTCCCTTTGCCCGTCTCCATATGGAACGGGGCCCGTGTGCTCACTGTCGCCCACAGCGCACGTCCTTTCCATCCCGCGTTAGGATCGTCGATGCGTCCGTCGAGCCATTTGGTGTAGAACCCTGTTGGATACGGCACGCGCAGCACCACCCACTTGCCGTCCTTGAGCGCCAAGAGCCCCTCTGAACCGTTCCCCGTGTTGATCGGCGTGTTCCTTCCAAGGCCGAACGTGTCGAACTGGTCCACCCACGTGTAATAGCTTGCCTCCGCGCTTCCAGGATCAGTCACCCCCTGGATCTGCGGCAGCGGCTCGGCATAGAAGGTCCACCCTTCGGGGCAGTGTTGGCCGGTCGCGTTAGGCCCATTCAGCGGTCCTTTGCACGTGCGCCTGTCGAAGCGTCCCAAATGTCCGCTCGCCAGCGCCACCCACGCCACGCCGTTGCGATCGATATCCATGCCGCGTGGCGCAAAGCCCTGCACGGTCGTGTTCGGCCTCCACGGCAGCTCGTAGTACTCGACGAGCGCCGTCTCGGGTGGGTTAGCGCCCGGCATGAGCCGTACTATCGAGCCGGGGAAGCCTAACGAGGATCCCCAGACGGAGCCGTCCGGCGCCGGGGCCACGGAATACAGGCCGGCAGCGATGCGCTTGTCTTTGGCGGGATCAACAGACTCGTTAGGCTCGACGTAAGCATCGCGCTTGCCGTTGCCGTTGGTGTCCAGGATGAGCGCGGTCCAGCCTTGCGATTTCTCTTCGTCGCCCGTCGCGTCGAACATTTTGGTGTTCAGCCATCCGATCACTTGACCGCCACCGCTCGTCCACAACGTGTTGTTCGCATCCTCGGCGAACATCAGGTGGTGTGTGCTGAAGCAAGTACCAATGTGCGTAAGTTTCTGCGTCTTGGGATCGTATACCGCGAGGTGCCGGCCCGCACGTGCCACAGGAAAGAGCTTCGCGGAGGGATGGCTCGAGCCCTCCTTGCACACAGCGGGATTGTCCGGATGGCGCACCGCCGATGTGATCCACACCCGCCCGCGCTCATCGAACATCGGATTGTGCACATTGTTCTTGCTCGTCCAGATTACTTCGTCGCCCCAGTACGGCGATGCCTGCGGCATCGCTGCGTTTGTCGCAGGCGTATTCGGATCGCGCACCGTGAGTGGAACCTTGCCCGCCGAGTTGCGCACCGGATCGAGCGTCGGCAGATAGTCCGCGCTCAGCTCGAGTGCACCGTATAGCACACCATTCGCATTAAAGGTCGGGTTTCTGCGATCGGTCGCCACGACGTCGTGCAGATACGCTTTGGGATCGGCCCAATCCCACTGCGTGATTACGACGTTGCGCTCGATGCCTTGGGGACGCGGCGGCGCCGGCGGCACTTCACCCGCCGTTATGCGGTCTGTCCAATCCGCGAACACTTCGAGGGCTCGCTTGCGCCCGAGTTGATTGAGACCTCCGCTCATCTGCCCGCCCGCCTGTCCCGAGTGAATGCGGCGCTCCCACGCGGCGACCGTGGATGGGAAGTGGCCTAACGCGGCAGGTATCTCTCGTGTTGCTTTGTTACCGAGTTGGTGGCACGCCATGCAACCCGTGGATTTGACACGCGCGAGCCACTCGGCTTGGCTCCGCATGTTCGCTGAGATGCCGTTGCCGTCGGGTCCCGTGCCGGGGAACTCCTTGGCGTCAGGGGCGCGCAATAGCGAGAACCAGTACCCGGCGGGGTAATAGGCCGCGGCGGCTCGCGCGTTAGGCGCTGTCACTGCGGCGAGATTGAGCGTCTTGCCAGGGGACGCTTGTACTTTTGGCGAATCGATCAAACCATAGCCGCGCACCCACACTTGATACTGCGCGTTAGGCAGGTCCGGAATGAGATAGCGGCCGCGATCGTCAGTGACCACGATCCGCACGAACTTGGTCGCGAGATCACCGGTTTCTGCGATCACCCAGACGCCGGCCTCCGGTCCGCTTGGGCCCGTCACAATGCCTGCGATGTCGTCCGGGTCGATCGCCGGCGACTGGGCCTCGAGCGTGACGGAGATCACCGCGAGGCTCACGGCCCGCAGCAAGGTGTAGAGGTGGCTCGTCGTCATAAGTGTCTCTCTGGCGCACTTTCGTTCGATTAGCCTCGCGCCTGGGCCGCCGGTTAACAAGATGAATGAGCCGCTGGGCTCGGCTTAGCAGGCGAATATGTTTGCTCAACAACGAGACTTGTCGTCTTCACACGGGTAGAATGGACCACACGGTGATATGGATCTGACTGCCATGCGACCAACAATACTCTTTGGTTCCTTAGCCTTAGCCTGCTCCGGCGCCGGGCCGACGGCGTCGATCAACCCGCCGCCGCCTCCACCGCCGGGAGCCGCGGCACTGGCGCTCTATACGACTCTGGACGGTCCAAACGCGGTCATGTCGCCGCAAACTGGATCAGGTTCCGGCGCGGTCATTAGCACGACGCCGGCGAATGATTTTGTCGCTGCTCGTGTGGGTTTGGGGCTGCACGCTGACGCGATCGGCGAGCGCGTGCTCTTGCGCCAAACCGATGGCCAGAAGCAGAACGTGGAATTGGATCGCGGAACGATCGAGTTCTGGTATCGGCCAAATTACAACCATAACGACAACCTCAAGTACTCGATCGCCGGAACGGGAAACTGGTTGAGCACGGGTGGCGGCGCGCCTGGCGCAATCCACCTGGGCAAGCATAACAGCTCGAACAACAACGGAATCTTTCTGATCTTCTACGACGCGAACGGTGTGCGCTGGGAGCACGATGTCGCGGTGACGGATTACAGCTGGAGGGCAGGCGATTGGCTGCTGGTGCGCCTAACGTGGGACTTCGGCGTGGCCGCTGGCGTGCAGAACTTGCACCTCTATGTCAATGGAAGTGAGCTCCGGTTGAGCGGCCAGGTCTCGCGCGGGCCGCAGCCCGTCCCAGCCGAGCGGCAGGACCAGTTCATGTACATCGGGTCGCGCGATCTTGCCGGGTCGATCATCCCGAACGGCTTATACGACGAAGTAAGAGTCTGGGATCGGGCGATTCCACCTAGCTAACGCTGCGGCGCTGCCAATGATCGAGCGCGCCTAACGAGGATCGTTCGGGTCAGCCGGCCAAACGCTGACGCAGCTTCATCCAAGCACCGGGAAGAAACGACAGGTTCTTGCTGGCGACGAGTGTGAAGTAGTCTTTGCACGAGCGGCGTGGACAAAGAAGCCCGACGTCGTACTGCTGAATGTGGAGCACGGAGCCATATAGATCCACGCGGTTCCTCGGTCGCCGATTCGCAGAATCGCCGCGCGTGATTTGGCGTTCTGCGCATGTGTCTTGAGCTCCACGCGCATGCACTTCCACACCTCGAACGCGTGACGCAGCATGAGATACTTCGCCTCCGTATTTGCACGCGTTCGTTGGCACTCCAGGGCGATCCACGTGCCGCCGATCTCCGCGCGACGATGAGCCGGGACAATGCTCATGAAACGCGTCGAGCCGATGACCTGACCCGTCTCGCGCAGCGTCGTCGCGAACGGAAGGGCCGTGCCAGCCTGCTGTTCCGCCAGTGCTTCTTCGACACATGCAATCATCCCACCGCGGTCCTCAATGCGGACCGGCGTCCACGTCCAGAGCGATGGATCCAGGCCGATGCGACAGAGCTCGTCGACGTGGCCTAACGTCAAGGGGATAAGCCGGACGTAGGACCCCTCAAGCGTCAACGGACCGACATCGATCATCGGTCCGTTGAATCGTGAGTACGCTCGTTATGCAGGCGAACTACGGCGTGACGCCGAACGTGGCGAGCCAGTTGAGATCGTCCGCTCGATCCACTCGATAGACGCCGCCAGTGCCACCGCAATTCCCGTTGAGGGCGAACGACGTGACACCGCCCACGACATTCGACGACCCGATGAAATTGGGCCCGCCGGAGTCGCCGAAGCATGTCCCGCCTGTCGAGTGGTTATTCGATAGCAACAAAGAATAATCGCCGACGATGCCGCCGTTGATCTGGATCAGATGCGGCGACGCGAACATGCGCACGCGATTGGACTGCACAAAGACAGGATTGATCTGCTGAAGTCCGTAGCCGACCGCAGTGAACGTGACGTTCTGAGTACCACGCCGCGTGGCAAGCTTGTCGAGAACGTCAAGCGCGGGAAGAGCCCCGTAGCCACTCATTTGGATCGCGTTGTCCAGCCTAACGACGCCAAGGTCGAAGAGAAAGAACGCGTTCGGATTGTACTGCGGATGCGTGTAGGGCGTCCCGCCGACGTCGCCGGTGAACGGATAGCCGTTACCCGGAATTCCAGATTCCACGTCGGCAGCAAACCAGATCTCGATGTGCGCGGCGGGCGGCTCCGTGCAATGCCCCGCCGTGAGAAAGATCCTGGATGTCAGCAGCGTTCCGCTGCAGCGCCACAACGGACTCCCCTTGCTGTCCTGCGCGACCATGAGGCCCACATACGGATGGCCAGTTCCATCCAGATTTCCATTCCTTATGAGCGTTGTGCCGAGCTCGTCGGGGATGGTGATAGCTGGACTCGAGGGATCGCCAGAACAGGCAAGGAACAGCAGCGGTAGCGCTGCGAGACGATCAGCACGCATAAAAACCTCCTGTAGTCTATGAGGTACCACGACCTCAATCATCCCGGCAAACACTGCGAGGATCAAGGTGCGGCTGTCGTCCGTTCCGCGCGCGCGACGATGGCCGTGGCTGCCATGTTCCCTGTCGTATTGAGCACCGTGGAGAATATGTCCGGGATTGCATCGACAGCGATTAGGATCCCGATTCCTTCCGTGGGCAATCCGATCGCGACGAACAGGGGCGCCAACGAGATAAAGGCACCACGCGGAATTCCCGGCCCCGCAAATCCAAGAAACACCGAGGCGACGGCGATGGTGCCCAGCTCGCGTACGCCTAACGGCACGCCGTAAAACCAGCCGATGAAAAGCGCGCCGACGGTCCAGGACACAGGACCGGCGATCTTGAACATCGAGACCGCCAGCGGCAGCACGAATCCGTTCACCCGATCCGGGAGCTTGAGCTCACGCTCGGCGCCTTCAACAAGAGCGGGAAGCGCTGCGAGCGACGAACTGGTGCTGAGCGCCACGAGCTGTGCCGGCAGCACCGCGCGCGCAAAACGCCGCAGGGGAACGCGCGCGAAGAACAGGGCAACGGGGTAGAGCAGCGCTGTGACGACGAGACTGGCCACGGAGTACGCCACCATATAGAAGCCGATCGCTCCCACAAACGCTGCACCTGCGCGCGCCGCGATGGGCAGAACGAGCGCGAATACGCCGATCGGCGCGAGAAGGATGATCCAGCGCACCAGAACGAGCATGGCGTCGCCTAACGCCTGGAAGAAGGCGATGAGCGAGTCGCGCGGAGTGGCCGAGGCGCGCATGATGGCGAGCCCGAACAGCAGCGTGAAGATGATGAGCGGCACGATCTGTCCGTTCGCGGCGGCAGCGATCGGATTGCTCGGAATCAGGGAGGTCAGCCACTGCGCGAACGATATGTTCTGCCCGCTGGCGGCGACCTCGCTCGCGACCTGAGCCGCTCCGGCAGGAAGCGGCGGACGCACGGCGTCGTTAGGGAGCAATGCGAACAGTGCCGGCGCGAATGGCATCACCACGAGTGCCGTAGCAACGAGCAGCAGAATGAAGACAATCAGCGTTCGTCCGCCGAGTTTGCCGACGGAGGCGACGTCGGTGGCCGAGGCACCGCCTGTGATGATGAGCGACACGACGAGCGGAAAGACTGTCATGCGGATCGCGTTCACCCACAGCGTGCCGAGCGGCGCGATGAAATCCGCCGCGCGAAGTAGGGGGGCGCTTCTCACTGCGCCGATCGCGATGCCAACGCCTACAGCGCTAACGAGAGACACAACAACGCGTGTCGATTCTTTCATTGCATGACTGAGTGGTTGGCCCAGTTGCGTCTCGCGATCGTGCTCAGCTCGGTGCGGCTAAGTGTGTCGTCGCGGACCAGCAGCGCTGCTGACCGGATTCAACGATTAAGTCAATCCGCACGCCGCAATCGAAAGTTGGCGTGGCTCTAGCCACGATTTGGCGATGCATCTCCTCGCCCGGCTCGAGCGTGTATCGCGCGTGTGTGCGTCCCAAGTACGTCAGCACATCGAGCCTCTGTGCAGGCACTGCTTCCGACTCTGTTGGGCCAGCAGGACGATTAAGGTCGATTTCAGAGAGAAGAACGTATGCAGCGGATAGGGGAACAGTCACTGAGCTAAGGTTGCTAATGCCGGCATCGATTACGAGCACGTCACTGTTCTCAGCGAGGCGACTCGCGTGGACCTCTGGCTTGAGGCGCCGAACGAACGTGCGACTGCGTACAAACCGATAGTAGCCCCACACTGCGCCAAGTATGAGCGCAAGCGTAGTGACTACTGACTCGATCACTGCAAAAAGTGCCTGGGCTCTGGAGGCCCTGGTTGAATCAGCTATGAGAAAGAGGGCCGCCGAAACGCTGAGATAGACGACAACTACGAGCGCGAGTATCCAAACCAACAGGCGCGCGAAGCGTCGGTAGCTGTGTGCGACGACGCCGTGCGCCCGACGCGTCAATTCATCGAGCTTCGGGATCACAAGAGACCGATTACGAGACGCACCAACTTGTAAACGAGCCAGAGGATCCCTGCGATGAGCGCGATAAGCACGGCGAACATCACGAGGCACTCGAACCGATTCTTGCGGTCGTGCGCCCGTGCTTCCTTCGGATGCTCCAGCCGCCACCGCTCCTCTGCTTTACGGTAGCCTTCCATTTCGGCTTTATGGAGCTCGGGATCGTTTCCCGTGAAGGGCATAGCTTATGCGTTAAGAGTGCCTAACGAGTGAGAACATGGAGACTGCACCTTGTGTCGCTATTCAGTTCGCAAAGCGCATCCTTTGACGACAATCGTGAACGGCAGCGCCCAGAAGATGCGGCGCCTGTCTGTGGAAGACAACATTGGAAACGCGAGGCACGCACCGGCGAGATCAAACCGACTTTCACAACATCAAGTCGCCGCCGTTGATGTCGAGCGAGGCGCCGGTGATGTAGCCGGCGGCCGGCGAGGCGATGAAGCAGATGAGGTCCGCGACTTCACGCGCGGTTCCCAAACGGGGCACCGGATAGCCGGCGGCGAGACGTTCGAGCAGCTCGGGCGACGCGTGCTCGTGTGTGAGCTCGGTGTCGATCATGCCGGGGCAAATCGCATTGATCGTGATGCTGAACTTGCCAAGCTCTTTGGCTGCAGATCTCGTTAGGCCCAGGAGCCCCGTTTTCGACGCTGTGTACGCCGCGCTGCCGAGCGTGGAGACCATGCGACCCGCGGTGGAGGAGATATTGACGATGCGGCCATAGTTCTGTGCTCGCATCGTCGGCAAGACCGCTTGGGTGAACAGGAACGGGACGGTGAGGTTTACTTCGACTGTCTCGCGCCATTCCTCGGCCGACAGATCAGGGAATCGCGTCGAGCGCGCCACCGCTGCATTGTTGACGAGAATGTCGATGCGGCCGAAGCGGTCGAGTGTGCGCCGCACGATGCGGTCGGGCGCACCGCTCGCGGAGACATCGCCGGGAACGGCAAGGGCGCGATCACCTAACGAGGAAACCACCTCCTCGGCCCGCGCGTTGTCTCGCACGTTGACTGCGACCGAGGCGCCTAGCTCATGCAAGCGCTCGGCGGCCGCGCGGCCCAGGCCGCGGGCGGCGCCGGTGACGATAGCGACCCGTCCGCTGAAATCGAAGGGAGACTCCCAGGGTTCGACGCGACCTGTCCGTTTGAGGGCGCGAAAATATGCGACCGCGCACGGACGGCGGCAAACGGTCAGCCTAACGGCGGCGCACCGCGATGCGCGCCACTCGGCGGACCACGCCGCGTCGGATCAGGGCGTTACCGGCTCAGGTCTGCAGCAAACTGCGGAGTCACCACTTTACGAGCTTCAGGTCAGGGCCCACGACGTGGCCAAACTCGCCAGTCTCTTCATGGGAGACATCGTGGCTAAAGTGCGCGCCATACCACACGACGACGTCGGCGCCGATGAGGGACTCGCCGTTTACCCAGGAATCGAGGCCGGCCTCGTAAGGCGGACCGGTGGCGATCGAACCGTCGTCAATCTCTGAGCCATGATAACGCAGGAGCCATACGTCACCGCGCGGAAACGGCCAGTCGGGCATCGCCGTCGCGACGCCATCGCTGGAACCCGGAATGATGTCATAGGCTTCGCCCGTAGACTTGTTCTCCACGCGCCACTTGCGCTTTCTCGCTGGGTTGCGAGCACGTCGAATCTCATAGTTCTTGTTGTGCCAGTTGGAGGCGAAGAGCGGTGGGTCGTTGAACTCACGCACGACATTGTTCCCTGCGGTGCGCACGTCGACGTCGAATCGCCAGTAGACGTGATGATGATGCACGGTGCACACGCAGGAGCTCTGAACGGCTGAAAATCCAAAGCGCGCGCGGATGGTGCCATCGGCGTGCAGCCGCCAAGCGCTAACATAGCGATACCAGCCTGCTTCCATCTCACTGACGAGAACAACCTCCTGACCCTGCACGAAGATGGCGACACCCAGGAAGTTGCCAGTGTCGGACCCGGTGTCGAGGATAGTGGTCGCGGGCGTCGTGCACAGGCGAAAACCGGGAGCGACGTCGGTACCTGTGGCGGAAATCATCCCTTCCTGATCCTGCCAGTCTCGGTACGGCCCGCATGCATCGCCATCGTATTTCACATTCAGGATGGGCACGTGCGCGCGGTAGAGCAGGCGTTTGCCGCGATAATCGACGTAACGCAGTTCCACGCCTGAGCCATTCGTGCCTGACGAGGCAGCTGGCCGCACGACGAGAAATCTCCAGAGCGTTTTGCTGCCCTGCTTGACGGTCACCCACACGCTGCCAGCGACGCCACTCGCCGTGGCCTGGCTCGCGTAAGGCAGACCGCAGATCGGGTTGTGCGTAGCCGACATCGCTGGTGCGCGACCGCGCTCGCTTGGCTGAGCTCGCGCAACCGTCCGCCTAACCATATTCACGCCCACGATTTCATGGCCGCGTGCACCGTCTGGCGGCAACAGGCCCACCGTGACGGTGCGTTCCACGCTGCCATCGGGCAGCTCGTCTGCCTGGAGCGGCGGCATCGGCGGGTAGGGTTGCAGTTGCTGCTCGCGGACGGCCTTGCCGAGTTCAGGATCGTTCAGAGCGATGCTGACTGCCTCACGAAACTCCTCCTCGCTCGGCCGCGGTTGCAGGTTCGATTCGACGACTTCCAGGATCGTCGCCTTGCGGACGCTGCCTGTGGCGATGACGGTGCGGTTGTTCGTATAGTCGACAAACGTGGCGCGGAAGCGAGTGGCTGGCTTTGGCCTAACGTCTTTCGACTTCTCCGGTTCGTCGAGGAGATCGACGCGCAATAATCGGTGCCGAGTTTTTGCGAGATACGCGCGGACCGATCGGTGTTTCGCGACGGCGCTCGCAAGCGCCTGAACCTGCGCGGGTCCCAGGCCGAACGGCCGGAACGTCACCTTGAGCTCTTCGCCCTCTCCGCGAGCTTTGCGCGGACGTTTTTTAATTGACTTTCGCTGCGTCATTGTGTCCTCAACAAGCCGGTGTGCGCCCCTAGTGCAGGAAAACGAACTGACCGATAGACGGAACGAGGCTGGAGTTCAGAATAAAGACCATGTAGTGACCGCGCGGTGCCATACCATGTGGGTGCATCCCGTTAGGCATCGTTGCCGTGAGCTTGTTCGAAGCGGATTGGACGAACGGAAGCTGAACGACCCGCTGCTCCGAGTCTGTTTGATGCGTGACCGCCATCGGCCGTACGAGCGCGACGCGCACAATGTCATCCGCGTCCGGTGTCGCGATATCGAAGTCGTGGCCGTGGTGCACGAGCGCCGGCAGCGGCGACATCGTCGGACGCGAACCCTTGTACAGATACGGCGGGCTGTACACTTCGATCGTGTTGTAGTCGCTGAGCGAACACCCGCCGGCCGAGGCTCCTCCTGCGACCATTACCTCACCACTCGGCAGCAGCAGAGCTACTGAGTGGTAGTGCCTCGGATACGCGACCTCTGCCATTTCTGTGAGCGTCCCAGCGGCCGGGTCATACAATTCGCTTGGTCCTCCGGTCGGCGGCGTGCCTGTTTCTTCCATTCCCCCGCAAATGAATGCGGTGCCGTCGGGAAGCAGTACCACGTTAGGATGCACGCGCGCGTGGAGCAGCGGGAATGCATCGCCCCACGAGGGGCTTAGTGTCGACAGGTTGATCAGTTGTCCAGTCGCGCTCTGAGCCGCGTCGCCACCGCCTACCACGAGAACCCGCACGAAAGGATAGGTGGGCTGCAGCAACAGCACCGACATGCCCTTGGTGCGAGTGTTCGCGCCGGTATCGGTCCACGACCCGGCGGCGGGACCGCTGAACACGAAGTACCCAGAGGGCTCCGTCGTTAGGTACGGAGCAATTGTCTGCGAGCAATCTCCGAATCCAACGGGTGCGTAGAAGATCTCGCCGCCAGGAAGCAGATGCAGGCCTGGATAGGTCTGCGGACCAACCTTCTCGCCGACCGGCCCCGCGGCGGTTACCAGCGTGAAGGAATCCGTGGACTCCGAATAGATCTCCATTTGCGGAGCCGTCGTGGGCAGTCCGCCCGTGTACCCGCCGGTCCAGCCAGAGATTACCAGAGCACGCGCGGGCTCGTCGCCTAACGTCACGACGGTTGGGTACCACCGCTGATGTGCCATATCGGTCGCTGTTTTCGTCCATGTCTCCGCAATCGGATCGAATTTCCAGGCTTCGATCGAACTCGGCGCACCGGGACCGCCGCCACCACCACCAGCCACCAGGAGCTGACCATCCGACAAGAAGGAGTGCCCAGAGCAGAACAGGTCCGCCGTAAGTCCGGTGACCGCGCCACTGAGCAGCGTGAATGGCGTCGCCGCGTTAGGGTCCCACAACAGCGTGTCCGTACCCGATGGGATGAGCAAGACCTTACCCGAGCGCAGCAGCGCGGCATTCTGAATCGGGATGGCGTTGCCCGCCACTTCGATCGGGATCGGCGTCGACCAACTGCCGTAGGCCAGTGCGCTGAGGTAGTCGAGCAACCATTCGATCCACTCGCGGATCCGCCGCAGATCGATCTCGAACAGCTGGCGCAGATCGACGTAGCCCAACACCGGACGGCGCCGGATGATCTCGGCCGCAAGGCGCTTGTCGAGCTTGATGTGGCGCCACGGATCCTTGGGGCGGCCGTGACCAACGTGCATCGGTTCGTGCGCGTCGCCGTGTTCGCCGGCTGTGTCTCTTTTGCGCTGCGGCGCTCTGAGAAAGTCGTCGGGCTGACGCGCCGCGTTTACAAAGCGCAGGACGCGTCGCTCGATCTCTGGCGACAGGTCTTTGCTGCGTCCCGCAGTGCGCCTGGGCGGTGTGGTGAGTTTCACGTGCCTCGGTCGCCTGGCTGCCATCGTTCGCTCCGTTAGTGTGATTCGACTTCGATGCTTGGGGTCGCCTTTTCGCCGCGCTGTGGTCCGCTCGCTACTACGCGTCGCGTCCATATACCAGCTTGGCGATGTTGCCCTCTGTGTGTGGACGACGTATTCCCGCTGATGGCGGGTGCGGTGGACGACGCCTAACGAGTTATGAGTGGTCCGTGTTGCTGTGGGCGATATAACGCCGAAGCTGCCAAACGCAACGGCAGCCGCTGCGGTCTTGTTCGCGCACGCACTGCATGTCCCGTCCTCCACTATTGCGCCACCGTCCCGCCGTCGCAACTAACGGTCGGTCGTGGTTCCACACCAGCAAGAAACCTTCCAAGTGATCGGAGCGCAGTGATTTCGGTCTTCAGCCGGATCCAACTTGCGCTCGCCGCCCAACGGCTCATGTTAGTACCACAACGGAGCTCGCCCTTTCACCAGGAGCGATCATGGACTTCACCGCGCTGTTGTTGCAGCTCGTGTCTGGTGCCGTGGGTGGGAATGCGGCAGGTACGCTTGCCAAGGCGCGCAGTCTTGGACCCCTACTCAATACGGTGCTGGGGGCGATCGGAGGAATCGGCGGTGGACAGTTGCTCGGGCCGGCCCTCGGTGGGAGCACCGGTGCAGAGCTGGGTTCATCCGCGGTCGTAGGCGCCCTGCTTACCCTGGTCGGGGGGATGCTGAAGAAGAAGGCGTAGGCCAGCAGAGCCGTGGTCGCACGGCGAAGAGCCTAACGCGACCCAAACACGCCTGTTTTTCACCGCCGTGAACATCAAGACCGGGATACTTCATCGTGAAAAAAAGTGCTGCCGTGGAGCCAATGCCCCGCGGCAGCATCTCGGCCGTGCGCCCGGCGGCCGCGGCTATGTGGGCTGTAGCTCGCGGACTATGGGACTGTATTCAGGAGAGGCGCGTCGCGCGCGCTCCCGTTTCTTCGCTCCCTTTCGAAGGTGGAACTGCCACGTAACGCGCCCGACTTCTTCCTTCTCGAAAAGCTGCCTGATCGCGATGCCGTGGCCGCCCTTTTCCATTCCCGGCACACCGTGCACCAAGAAACGCGCAGGGTACTTCGCCCGCGGTCCAAGTCTTATCGCCCCCAGGTGGAAGCGCGGCAGCGGTGGAAGCTCTAGGAGTGCGAACCGCTGTTTGCGATCCACCTCCATCTTCCATAAGCGGCCATGCCGAAGTTTCGCCGCAAGGCCCAGCGGTATCTGCAGCACGACCTTGGCATCACGCGGGAGATCTCGGAACACTTCCAGATCGAACAGGCGCGCCCGATCAGGCGCACCGGCAATCAAGAATGGAAGTATGGCCGGATCGCCCCCCGGATCCGGTAGCTCGTCGACGACGTTGAAGTTGCGCCACGTCACGTTGTTTTGATTCCGAATCAGTGACGTGAAGCCGTTCCAGTCGGTGGGTCCTGGAATCGGCGGCGCCGGATCTTGAACGTGCTGCAACAGACCGACGAAGCAGTAATGGCCCGTTGTCGGAATCTGTGTGGCGGGCCAGGTGAGCGGTCCCGCAACCACGATCGTATCACCCTGGGGCACGTTCACAGCGGCCGTCGTACCGACCAGATGCCATGTCGCGGGTGTTACGAGCGTTGCTAGCTCACTCCAGTAGATCGTTGCCGTCACGCTATTGGCATCACTGGCGCCCCGATTCTGGATGCGCACGTACAGGAAGTTGTCTTGCCCCGCTTCGACTTCGAAGCCGAGCATGCTCGAGTTCTCTTGTCCGCTCCCCTCGCCGAACTCGGCGACCGGATCAGCGACGAGTGCGGGCCTAACGATGATGTCGGGACTCGCGCTGATGCTGCCCGCAGACGGTGTGACACCGGTGTCGCCAACGTTGTCGCGCAGATAAATATCGGGCACGAGACCGAGCGTCGTCTCGATGATCACGCGCAAGTTAGGCATGACGCCGATGTTCCCGGCGACGTTAGGCCCTTGTGCGGTGCCGGTGGCCGGATCGGCCAGCAGCGTACGCATCTGCGTTGGAGACAATCGCGTGCCCGTCAGCGCTTGGTACTTCCCCTGCACAACGAGTGCGGCGCCGCTTACGATCGGTGACGCACTGCTCGTCCCGTTGAAGATGTCCGTGTAGGTCAGGTTGTCGTTGCCGCCACCGTTATCGAGGAAGCCGTATCCGCACGTCACGACATTCTCACCCCAGCCGTAGCAGTCGATGCGGGAACCGAAGCAGGAGAAGCCGGCGCGGTCGTGCGGAAGCGCGGACTCCGCCGCGCCCACCATGATGGCACCGGAGTCACGGAAATCGGGACTGGCGCGATTGAGAATATTGTCTCCCATCGCGTCGACGAAGGTGTCGAGGTTCACGCTTCCGTTGCCTGCCGCCTCGACCACTGTGATTCCGCTGGCGACCGCGAGCCTAATGGCGTCGAAGTCGCCGTCGTCAGTTTCAGTTGGCTGACCGATACCGCGCTGCACTTCGAGGAGCAGCACGTCGCCCGCCGACATCGCGGGGATCGCGGCAGTGATCGCGTCCGCGACATGGAGCGCTGTGTCGGTCGCGGCATCGTAGTGCGACACCATCCGGACCGACGTCACGGCTGGAGCGATCCCGACAACGCCAACGGTGTTATCGACACCGATCATCTCGCCGAGCACCGCGGTGCCGTGATTCCCCTTGTAGCCGTTCACGCCATCGCGATTGTCGCCGAAGATGAGCGTCGGCGTCTTCGCGACCAAGTCTTCATGGTTCGGAAACCAGCCCTGCTCAAGATCAATAACGGCGATGCCGGCCCCCTCGCAGTCCGGCTGTGTCCACGCCCAGCGGGCGTCGATCCCTGTGGGTGCTGCGTCGAGGTAATCCTGGTCCACCGCATAGTCATCGTCGACTGCGTTCACAACGGGCTCGGACACCACGAGCTCTCGATACGCCCGGTCCACCTCGGGCAACGCGTTCAGCCGTTTAACGACGTCTTCGATGGCTTCCGGCCGATCCCGCAAGTCGATGCGCCAGTATGACGTTAGGCTTCGCAACGGAGGAAACTCCGTCGAAGCTGCGCTCCGCTCCAGCTCGATGATTTTCTCTGCCGCCAGGCTCCGCACGAGTCGCCGGGTGGTCGTGACTTTGAATGCCTCGAGTGCTGTGGCGAGTCCGCCGAGCTTCGATCGCTTCGCTACATCGATCAAACTGTCGCCGGCAGTCGCCGGCACCTCCGCGTTGAGCCGCACGATCACGAAGCCGCTGTGCTCGTTCTCCTTCCCCCGTCTCGTACGAACGAGTCGCGTTCGTGTCCGCGCATCGCTGCCGTCGCGGACGACGGTATCTGGGTTGCCCATACGCCGATCCTCACTTGTGGCTCCCTGACCCTAACGAGCCCCCAAAGACAAGGACGGCGACAGGTCACGAGGACCTACCGCCGCCGGGGCGAGCGCTGCCGTTGGGTCTCGCAGCAGCGCAGAACAATACAGTTTTGCAGGGGCGCTACTATATGGTTTCTCGATGATCCAGGCAATACCGAGTTTCGTCGATGAGCGACACCGCCTTATAAGACATGAGTTTGCTACGCCCCGCGCGAGATGCGGACGTTCGTGCGATCACGCGTACCGTGACTACCCAGCGCCGTCGCGATGATGCTTGCGCGTTAGCAAACGCTCGTTAGGTGTGTTGCGTCACGCGGGACCGGGGTAGGGTCCTCCAGCCTCAACCGTCACAAGGGGCGCAGCCGCAGTGAGCTGAAGCGCCCAACGTCTCGGTAGACAGCTCACTCCGAGTCGCTGGGCGCCCGCCCTGCGTTACGGCACCCAGTTCACCGTGTTGTCCGTGCTCGTCGATCCGCGAATGGCCAGATTACCAGCAGGGAATCGGCAGGGAATCGCGGATCACGACACTGGCTGCCGTGAGACGCGTGCTCCTCATTGCCCCGCTGCTGGTCAATGCGCCTTCTAATGATTGCATGGCCCAGCAGCTCCCGTTCACGGTCACCTTCGTGGACGGGCAGCGTGGCGTGTTTGCGGGCTTGGCCAGGTCGTACCGCGGTGAGCCAACTGCCTCAGAGGCGATGTACTGCGTCGACTCATGGAAGACGCAGCCTGATTCGAGCGGGACCGAGACCGTTTTCATCGAAAGCCTCCGCCAAGCGCGCGTCGGATCGACAATGAGCATCATCGACATGGGAAACCTCTGCGTCGGTCCCAAGGGTGAATCGCTCCCTGTGATCCACACTCATATGGATGGCAACTGCCAATTCTCAGTAGCCGATCTGGTCACAATCGTCGCTCGGCGCGCGCCATTCGATGGGATTCAGTGTGGCAAGCGTCACTTCGCTTGGGAATTCGCCTGGCGCCTGCTTGCGATCGCGAATGAGGTAGAGAGGTCGAAATTCAAGGAGGCCGCCGAGAAGCGGCCGCCCTAACGAGTATCCGGCCTCCGGTCGCAAAACACTCGTCGCCCATCATACACGTCAAACTGTTTTGGCCAACGGAGTTGCTCGTTGACGCGGCATTGACGCCCCAAGGACGAACGGCTGACTACGCGGGCCTAAAATCGGCCCCATGCAACGCGCAGTCATTCGCGGCTCGCTGCTCCTACTCCTGCTGGCCGGAGCCGAGCAGCCGACGCAAGCCTGGCAGGCGGACCTCCAAGTCCGCACGCTCGGGATAACGAAAACAAAGACCAACGTCAGCGTGCGCGTCGTCGTCTACACAGAAAAAAGACGACGTGGCACGCGACGCACGCGTGCTTTTTCTCTTCCCCGTCGGCGTTGGCGTCGAGCGGCTCGGTGCGGGGCCCTTCCAACGATCCGGCGCTGCGGGCCGCGGTAACGTAGGCTCGCGGCTTTTGCGCAAGGGCAGCCGCCGCCGGCAAACCCAGTCACACCACGCCTTCGCGTGACCGTGATGGACCTAACAGGCCGCGCGCTCAAGATGCAGCGGATGACGCAGATGGCGGCTCAGCCGGCCGGCGGCGTCACGCAAACGACTCAAACAACGATCGCGATCCCGCCCCCAACGGAGTTTGCGCGCTCGGCTGCGGCTCGAAAATTTCGAGTGCCATCGCGGGCGCTCCACTTGAGCTTCGGGATGTTTGCGATGATTCCGGTGCTGATCGATCCGGAAAGCGGCCGTAACCTCGGCGCTCCGGACAAGCTGATCGGCGAAGTCGTGATCGAAAATGTGGAAGCACAGTACTCGACCGCTCGTGTCGTAGCCGGCGGCGACTTCAAACGAAATCACGTTGTGCGACTGAAGGGGCAGGCAGCGAAACCATAGAACGCCGTCGCTGCAATTGTCTGTATCGAGGAAGGCAAACGTTGTTGGCACGAACACTCGGAGGATGTATGAACGCGCGAATTATCGTGACGTTAGCGTTAGGCTTTTTCAGTTTCGCAGGTTCATCGTACGGAAGCCCAGACCGTGCGCACGCCGATCGCCCCGGGGCCGCGAATGGGACCTGGGCCAGCACCGATTCTGAGCCCGCCGACTCAGGAGCCCGGATTGATATGGGCCAAGCGCACGTGCCAGCTGCCGCCTAACGCGGTGGCCTGCGGCGCCTAACGGCGACGTGATCGCGGAGGACGTGATGTAGTGTCAACGTGGCACGGAGGCCGACCATGACGCCGGCTCGGCCAGCGCGACCGTACCACGAGCTCGCTGCGCTGGCCGATTCTGTCGCTACCCATCTGCACCTGCGCTGCCGCGTTCCTTGCGACTGAATGGTTCACCGACTGATTGCTCGAGCCGTTCTCGAAGGCTGGCAGCGCTCACGGTGGTGAGGTCGCACGGCGGCGAGAACCTGGCGAAACGTGATGTGCGAATCATGCAACATTGGCTATGGGTGACCTGATCATGAGTCCCACCACCTTGATCGGTCATCACGTTGTTCGGATCAGAGGAGTGCGCCCACAGATCGCACAAATGGCCGATTTCTTGAACGACGACGGTTCCGTCACCTTGCGCGTCCACCGTTACCCAATCCGTTCCAGGATACGCACATCCGCTAGCAGCCGCGATGTCTTGGACGAAATAGACCGTGACGGTGGAACAACACCCGCACGTGTGCGCTGAAAACCACGTGAAAAACCTGCGAAACATGCCGGAGAACTCACAGGTCGTGGACGTCAAGAACTCCGGCTTGATAACAACCTCAAAACTGCAGACGACCATACGGATATTGCAGCGGCGAAAGATCGCAGCGGCGTCGCGCATCATTGCGCGCACGTCTGCGAGAGGAATGGCGGGGTTGCCGGCATTGTCCGCCAGGATCTTCACGCACACGCCGAGGAACTTGGGTGGCTCGATGCCTAAGAGACAAAGCAATAGTCCGGGAAGCCGGATAACCCAATCAATGACCCAACAGATCCACTTCAGGACATAGACGACGTATTCAACGATTATCTCAATCCAGTCGAAGATCGTTTCTATGACGTCGTGACACACCCAGTCCCAGACCGTTTCGACAACTTCAATGAGCGTTGTGACCCAGTCGCAAATCTTGTTCAGTGGCCAAGGGAGCCAGCTGCAGACCTTCTTCACAACTTCCTTCACCACGGTGATGACTGAGCTCACCCACTCACACACGGTTCGTACGATTTGGCGGGCGACCTGAATGAGCACGCGAACGAGCGTAACGACCGGTGACAAAACTGCGTTGCAAATCATTTTGCCTCCTTCAGTTACGGTTGATACGGGACTCGCGTTTCGCCACAAGTGTGCCTAACGGTGCCGTGAGGTGCGGGCTTGGTAGGGAGCATCGGCTGGACGCACCGATGCGGGCTGGCCCAACCTCGATATGCACGCGCGCAACTGCGGCGCCGCCTGCTCGGAGCCCGGCGAGTTCCGCCGGCTCGGACGTACCGGAGTCGTTATCGCTCTTTGTGGCGCCCCGCGCCCTGGCTGCCACTAGTTAGGCACGAAAGTCAGCCAGAGTACGCGATCGAGGAGCACGGGCAAGGCACCTCATGCCCTGATTTGTATGTATTTCACGAGATTGAAGGTGCGGAGCGGGAGGTTGGGCGGCTCGCCGACGGTCAGCGTGTCATAATCAACCCCGACCTCAATCCCACCGCCTGCTTGCGCCGCCTGCTTCAGTTTCCCAGCCATCCAGTTGGCCCGCTCCAGCATCAGATCGCCTGTGTATTCGATGCGGAACCAGTTCGCAGGTCTCTGAACGGTGAAGTACGTGATCTCCTTTGCGGTTTCCTGGGCGCGCCAGACCTCTCCTATGACGTTGCCCTCGATCTCGTTGTGAGCCATTGTCTCCCCCGTGAAAACCCCTTCGATCACTTGCCCGGTAGGTCAACGAGAACTTCGGTAACGTCCGCGAGGATTCACAACTACGCAGGAGGAACTTCGAGATACACAGGAGGAATCACAAATAACGTCAAGCGCGGCGAGCGCTTTGCTTTTTTCGCGAATTTCTGGCGTTCGCAAACGCAGCCTGGCCGCAGTTGTTCGCCAACAAGCGATGGCACCAATAAGTGAAATCTCCGTGCTCCGCGACCTCCCGCGGCCGCAGGCCTGTATGCCGCTTGAGCATGTTGCGCAGCGCGGCAGTCGATGAGAATCCGAGCGTCAGTGCGACCTGCTCGGTCGAGCGCTCATCGCGAAGCAGCAGCCCAATCGCGATTGCTAGTTTGCACCTCGATACAACTGCCCGAATGCCCATCAGGCGCAACGGCTTGGTCCAGTTGTGTACAGTTCGCGGATGAACTCCAGCCGCGTGACCGATGTCTGCCGCAGTCACATGTCGGCTCGCGTGTTCCAAGCAAAACTGGACGACCGTCAACAGCTTGTCTGGAACGGTCACCTCGGCAAGGCCGATGGCGTCGGATACTACGGCGCTCATCGTGCTAGCACGCGTCAATCGCCTCAGCGCTGACGGGTTGTCGTCGAGATCACGCACGACCAACTGCGTCGCACCTGCGTCACCCAGGTGCAGTATCTCCCGCATCGCCTCGGGCCGACAATCAACGTATACGGCGACTGGCGGACCGTGGTGCTGGTGACTGATCCGGCGCACCACTGGTGCCAGCGAATGTCCCATACTATCCCACGGCTCGACTATTACGAGATCTACGAGATTTGTCTCGAGGTAGCATTCCAGCTCCGATCCCACGCCGAGTACGCGGAGACCATCTCCGAACGCGTCGTGCAGTCTGGCAATCCCTACTGGATCACGCATAACGCCTAACACGGCGGGAGCGCCGATCGAGAGACGATGGATCGGGGGGGCCATCTCCTGACCTCGAAGACAGAACGAGCTGCCTCAAGACTACGTCAAAGCAAGAGCGAGTCAAACGTACGGCGACCGCTGCGATTCGCGCGCTGACAGGCTCGACTGCTCTGGACGGCTGCGCGTCAGTGGCCTCTCTCGCCGCCGTGCGTCTTGAGCTCCGCGTGCGTCCACTTCCAGTCGAGCGCTTCCTCGACGAACGCGTGCATGTCGTTAGAGTCGAGCACGCGCATTGGCATCCAGCGCCAGATAACAGGAATCGAGGCCCACGTGGCACAGCGCGTCAACCTGACCTAACGACAGCGGCATGAGCCCAACGGCGCTACCTTTGTTTAACTTCATTGCGGCCTCGTTAGGACCTGGACTCAGTGCGCGTAGCCGAGCGGGCCCCTAGCTGACGGCGTGCAGCCAAAGCCCAAGCGTCCTCCAAGCGAACGCCGTGCCCTGCAACGATTGCCGCTCGCTCGCGACACGCTGACGCGGCGCAGAAATTCTGGGTGATTCTCAAGCCGGTGCTCGAACGAGTCATCCTCCGATTCAAAGCCGAGCAACACGCCAGCTGGTTTGCCGTGGCGCGTGATGACGATGTTTCTCGGCGAGTCGCAGATATCGCGACAGATCGTCCTTGACTTTGGCTAGAGGAACCTCACGGCTGCGGCTCCGCGTCGCCGCGCGTTTAGAGCCCCTGCTCGGCGTCCTCCTTCGTGACGATAACGAGGATTTGGACTTCTTCGTCGGCGACGCCATAGAACACCCGAATATCAGTGGCGCGGAGGCGCTACCCACGTCGAATCAGCCCGCATCAGCCCTTGATTCGACCGTGCTTTTTAACGCGCTCGGCGTGGGTAGTACTTCACATCGGCAAGTCCGTCGAAATGCTCGTCCTGCGTCCACACGACGCCGGTGACGAGATTGGCAACCGCGTAGACGATGCTGTCGGCGAGCGGGAGCTTGAAGTCGAGACCCAGCTTCGCTGCCTCGAGCGCCAGCGCGGCCAGGTCTACGACTCGTCCCTGCTGCATCAAGGCTGCGGCCTGCAGCGCATCGCCTTCGCCGCGCTCACGCAGCGCGACCTTGAATACCTCGAGAATGCAGATGGCCGGTACGACTAACGACTTCGTGTCCTCGATGGCAGCAGCGAAACGGTCCGCACCAGGTTCGCCGGCAAGATACGCCAGCCACGCCGACGAGTCGACAACGTTAGGCGTTCGCCGTTTGCGAACCATCCGTCAGACCCGGTCGTCCTCACGCACGAGTGTTGTATCGATGCCCTTGAGGAATCCGCGCAGGCTGCTCGCCGGACGCAGGGGAATGAACTCGATGCGATTGTGATACAGGATCGCCTGGACTCGTTGTCCCGGGGTAAGCCCGAGACGCTCGCGGATTTGTCGCGGGATGACTACCTGAAACTTTGGCGAGATCGTGACGATGTCCATCGGATCCTCGATCGATCGGCAAGTCGTATGACGCGCTGAATATCGTTCAGGCAACTGTAAAAGCCAAGATCTGAACACGCGGCGGCGCATTAGCATGTCGCCACACGGACCCTACACCGGACCACCTCGTGCCTCGCGCACAATCGACCGAGTATCTTGACCACGCCTCTCGTGTGGGCGCGGCGCTCAGACCTTCTCGAGGGCGAACACCGCGGCCTGCTGCGATTGCCGAGGATTTGGACTTCTTCGTCGGCGACGTCATAGAACACCCGAATATCACTGACGCGGAGGCGGTGCTGCGGTCGAGTCAGCCCGCGTAAGCGCCTGATTCGACTTTTGGAGACGAAAGTGGGGCGGTGACGCAGATGGACAAAGCGCCATACTGCGCTACCATCACGCCTAGAAACTTTCCGCGTGTCACGCACAA
>Ga0187892_10001850_pt1 | contig 46149 bp, 43 predicted proteins | sample MA1701073metaG_FD_139345 | JGI IMG/M metagenome (GOLD analysis project Ga0187892, IMG submission 139345) | Bio-ooze microbial communities from a basaltic lava cave in the Kipuka Kanohina Cave System on the Island of Hawaii, USA - MA170107-3 metaG ...
CCCGCTCGTGGCGCTCTACTGGCTCGAGCGCGCCGCGCAGTGGCTCGTCACCGACTTCCACGAGGGCAAGCGCGACGACCGCTGGCTCGACCGCAACGTGCTGCGGGCCCTCCCCGCGCTCCTGGCCCGCCTGGAGGAGTGAGCCGAGCCTCGCGGCTCCGCCCGGTCGCCGGCGGGCCGCTCCTGCGGCCAGCGCTCGGCGACCAGGGGGTCGAGCGCGGAGGCGAAGGCCAGCAGGCGGCCCCGCGCCCCCACCAGGTCGCCGGCGCGCACCGGGGCGCTCACCCGCAGCAGGGCTCCGTCGGCGCGCCCCGCGAGCAGGCGGCCGAGCAGGCGGTCGAGGTTCTGGTCGAGGCCCCCGAGCAGGCCCGTGCGCCGGTGGGAGCGGTACCAGAAGTGGACGAGGTTCTGCTCCCCGTCGCGCTCCACCAGGAGCTCGTTCACCCGCAGGCGCGTCTGCGGATCGGCGGCGAGGGCCCGCGTCTCGAGGATGCGCCAGCCCGCTCCGGTGTAGCAGCCCCGGGGCGTGTGCTCCGGGCGGCCGCCGCGGGCAGTGCCGTAGTAGCCGACGTAGAGCCAGAGGATCTCGCCGCTCGGGTGGAGATACGCGCGCTGGAGGTTGAACTCGGCCCGCAGGACCCGCTCCACCGCTGCCTCGACCGGGATCTCCCGGCCGCGCCAGCCCGCGATCTCCAGGGGCAGCGTCGCCAGCGGGGAGACGTCGGCGCGCAGGCGCGGCGCGAGCTCGAGCCGCCAGGCGAGGCCGCCCACCAGGAGGAGCGCCGCGCAGAGGGCGCCGATTCCGAGGGACTCGGACCTCACGCGGGCGCCCGGGCGGCGCCGCGCCAGGAGAGCGCGCCGCGCCGCAGCCAGCAGAGCCAGGCCCCGCTCGCGAGCAGCGGGCTCGCGCTGCTGAGCCAGAGGCGGGCCAGCTCGGGCTCGCGGGCGGCCACGAGGCCGGCGGCGCCCAGGACGGCCAGGGGCTGCAGGGGGAGCGCCAGCGCCGCGCCCAGGCCCGCGGCGCGGGCCGCGCTGCGCCAGCCGGCGCCGGAGAGCGCGGCTGCGAGGGCGCCCACGCCCGCGAGGCAGTGGGCGAGCAGGAGGCCGCCGTTCTCGGCGCGCAGATCGAGGTGGGCGCCGGCGGGTCCCACCAGGGTGAGGCCCTCACAGCGCACGGGCAGGCCGGGCAGGGCGAGGGTCGCCGCGACCAGGCGGCCGAGGGCCGCCTCGAGGTCGGGGCTCGCGAGCCCGAGGAGCGAGTTCGGGAGCGGAACCAGCCAGAAGGCCAGCGCGAGGAGGAGGGGAGGGGGCCCTCCGCGCAGGAGGCCCAGGCCCAGCGCCGCCAGGGGGAGGCCCAGGCGCGCCAGGAAGCTCGCCTCGCCGGCGAGGCCCGCGAGCACGAGGGCCAGGCCCAGGGCCAGCGCCAGCGCCCCGGGCCCGGGCCGGCGCGGCGCGCGCCCGCTGCGGGGGGCGCGGGCCAGCGCCAGGGCCAAAAGCAGAGCCGGGAGCCCCAGGTAGTGGTGCTTGGGTCCCAGCGCGAGGTCCCGGAACAGGTCGGCCAGCACCGGGGAGGCGGCCGCGAGCAGGGCGATCCAGGGCAGCGCCGCGGCCGCGAGCCCCGGCCGCGCCAGCGCCTCCCGGGCCTGCGTCGCCGGCGCGCTCATGGCCCTTCCCGTCGGCCGGCAGGGGACGTTGGTTGAGCCGCGAAGCGGGGACGTTCCTTGCGAAATTGCGAAACGCCCTGGGGGGCTCGGGCCCTCGCACGTCCGGTCTGCGGCGTTTCGCAATTTCGCAAGGAACGTCCCCGTCAGGGGCGGATCAGGCGGGCGAGGGCGAGGCGGGCGGCGACCCAGTCGTCCGGGTGGTGGCTCCAGTCGCCGGGCTCGCCGCGGGAGCGGCGGGTCCGGTCCAGTGCGCCGCGCAGGACCCGGCCGGCGACCTCCTCGGCGGCGGCCCGCCCCGCGCGCCGCTCGGCCAGCGCCAGGTACTCGTAGTCCTGTTGGCCCCGGCGCAGCACCTTGAGCCGCAGGGACGGGATCGGCCCGTCCAGTCCCACGCGGGCGCCCGGGTAGTAGAGGACTCCGGCTCCGTTGCTGGGCCAGGGATTGTTGCGGGGATCGGTCCAGATGTCCGGCGTGAGCTGCCACTTGCAGCACTCCCAGAGGTCGGCGGCGTCGAGCCCGTAGCGCCAGCCGATCCAGCCCCAGGTGCGCAGGGCCACGCCTTCCGCGTCGAGGATCTCGGGGCCCACGGCCGGGGCGGAGCCCTGGTAGAACCAGACCTGCGCGCCGCGCGCGCGCAGCGCGAGGAGCTCCGGGAGGAGCCCCCTGAAGTACGAGCCCTGGACGGCCCAGATGTCGACGAGGGGCGCGAACCGCTCGATGAGCGGTCGCGAGAGCGCCTTGTAGAGGTCGATCCGGAAGGCGATCCCGGGCGCGCTCGCGCGCAGCGCCCGGCCCACGAGCTCCGCCTCCGCGAAGGCCCCCTCGGTGCTGGGCTCGTCCACCGGGAAGGCCACGAGGCGCGTGCGCGCCCAGCCCCGCTCGCGGAAGTGCTCCGCGAAGGACCGGGCGTAGGCGGCCGCGGCGCGGCCCCAGGCCTCGCTGGCCGGTCCGCCGAATCGCTCCGGCGGGAGGTTGTGGCGCAGGTCGATCTCCCAGTAGTCGAGGGGCAGGCCGTCGGCGAAGGCGCTTCCGTCGAAGAGCGCGCCGAAGCGCGCGTCGAAGCGCGTCCAGTCGATGGCGAGCTCGCCCTCCTGCGCGCGGACCGGGAGGTCGTAGTGGCGGGCGTGCAGGGTGTGCCGGTGCGCGCGCGCCATGCGGTAGAAGCGCTGCTCGATCGCGCGAAACGCGGGGCTCCAGACGTCGAAGCGGTGGCCGAAGCCCGAGTTGATGGCGTGGCCCCCCTTGCCGTGGTCATAGGTCGCGACGTTGATGCGGAAGCTCGGCACCGCGGGCAGGGCGAAGTCGAAGACCTCGAGCTCGAGGCGGAGGACCCGGGGCGGGCCGTCCGCCTCCCGCACCAGGACGCGCGCCGGGTGGCGTCCCGGCGGCGCCCCGGGGTCGATGGCCACGTCGACCCAGACGCCCTGGGTGCGGCCGGCCGCGATCGCGAAGGGCGCGCCGAAGCCCGGCAGCTCGAAGGGGACGAGGGCGTCGGGGTAGGCGCCCGGTCCGAGCGAGGGCCCCGGCGACTGGCTGGGCTCCGCGACCTCGGTGTAATGGGCGCGAAAGAGCGCAAAGCGCGCCACCGCCCGCTCGGGCGGAACGTCCGCCTCGACCGCCACCTCCACCCCGCGCGCCGGGCGCCCGCGCGCCTCGATCTGGAGCTGGAAGGCCAGGGTCTCGCCGCGGGCGCCGGCCAGCCGGATCGCACCGCTCTGGGCGTCGAAGACCGCGTTGCGGCGGCGGAAGTCCGCGCCGAGCCCGGACTCGAGCAGGCGGCCGTCCGGACCCACCTTGGCGGTCTCGGGACACGCCCAGAGCCGGAGCCCCGGCTCGCCGCCCGAGCAGGCCGCGGCGGCGAGCAGGAGCGCCGCGAGCCATGGGCGTGCCCGGCGGTCGACGGGCACCTCGAGACCGCCGCCCGCCTGGTGCTCCAGCTCCTCGCCAGCCGCCTGCGCAGCGAAGACCGGGTGCGCCGCCACCTCCCGGCCTGGGAGAGCTTCGAGCCGGTGCCTCATGGTCGGGTCCGGTATCGGCTCGAGGATTTCGGGCTCAGCGGCGCCGAGCGGCGCGCGGCCCTGCGCTTCTACCAGGAGCGCTCCCAGGTGCCCGACGAGCAGGGCGCGTCCCCGCGGCGCGCCCCGCCGCCGGCGGCGGGCTCAGCCGTTCCACTTGCGCTCGCGCAGGAGCTTCAGGGCGTCGCCGAGCGTGCTCTGGGTCCCGATCGGATAGTCGACCAGCATGTTCTCGCGGCCGCGGTAGCGCTGTTCCAGGTCCTCGATCGCGTCCTCGGCGCGGCCCGTGTCGCGCAGCTGGACCAGCACCTGGGCCTTGACCAGGCGGAGGTTCGCGTCGAGGGCCATCAGCTCCGGATGGCTGCTCTGCCCCTCGCGCTCGAGGAGCGGCTCCAGGTAGATCCCCATGTAGGCGTCCAGGAAGCCGCTGAAGAGCGTGTAGCCCTCGTAGTCGCGGCGACTCTGCATGCTGTCGAGGGTCTCGTAGAACGCGACCATGTCGCGCTGCGCGCGCCGCAGCTCGAACTTGCGCTGCGCGAGGCTCTCGCCCCCGCTGGGCGCGCTCTTCTCGGCGGCGGTCCTCTCCCAGCCGAACTCGTCGGAGGTCGTGGGGGAGGCGCAGGCCGCCAGGGCGGCCAGGGCGAGGGCGAGGCCGAATCGGGGGACGCGCCTCCCCCCCGGTCGCGTGTGCTCTTGCATGGCGGTCCTCCGCTGGGCGTGGCTCCGGCGCGGCGCGCCTAGGAGCGGTTCTCGTGGTACATCCGGCGCAGGAGCTTGTGCACCGGGTGATCCCGCTGGGCGCGCAGCTCGTCCGCCAGGCCATCGGTGGCGAGGGTCTCCCGGTAGAGGGGCAGGGCCTGGGAGCGCGCGCCGATCTGCCGGTCGAGCTGCTGGAGCAGCTCCTCGGCCTCCACCGTCTGGCGCTCCAGGTCGTGGAGCGCGACCCGATCGAGACCGCGCGGGGTCGCCGGCGCGGCGTCCTCCGCCGGCGCCGCGGGCAGCGACTCGCCGGCTCCCCCCTCGAGGGCGGAGCGCTGTCCGGCGAGGCTCGCGAGGCGGGCCTCGGTCTGGCTGCGCCGGGCGCGCAGCTCCCCGAGCTTCGCGTCGAGTTCATCGACGCTGCCGGCGTCGGCGAAGCCCAGGTGCATGATGACGAGGCTGTCCGAGAGGGCGCGCCGGGTGGCCTCCACCCGCTCGAAGCCCGGCTCGCGCTGCCGGATCCAGGTCTCGATCGAGCGCGAGCGCACGACGGATTCCGCCACGGGCCGCACCAGGTCCATGTACTCGCTCTCGCGGCCCTGGCGCCCCAGCGCCGCCGTGAGCCCGGACCAGATGCGCCGGTCGAAGGGGAAGAGCATGAGGGCGCTCCGGTAGCGCTGCATGGCGAGCTCGATCTCCGCGGGCTTCGGGTCCCGCGCGGCGTACCCGAGGAAGGCATCGCCGAAGCCGCGCGCCGCCTCGTAGGCGGCGAAGTAGGCGGAGTCGGGCAGGGCCTCCTGTCCGCGGGGCGTGGCGAACTGCAGGAAGAAGGAGAGGTAGCGCCCGTAGACCCGCGCGGCGTTGCGGCTGTGCTCGTCGGCCAGGTGGCGCTGCTCGGTGGCGCGGCCCAGGTAGTAGTCGGCCACGTTCAGGCTCGCCTCTTCGACCTCCTCCCAGAGCCCGCGCATGGCGTCCACGTAGGCCTGTCTCCCGACCTTGCGGTAGCCGAGGTCTTCGAAGCCCCCGTCGAGGGCCTCCGCCAGGCGCGCGTAGACGTCGATCGCCCCCTCGATGCTGAAGGGGACCTCGAACTCCGGGTCGAGCGCCAGGCGCTGCTTGGCGGCGTAGGTCTCGCCCAGGAGCCGCAGCACCCGGGTATAGACGGCGCAGCGCCCCTGATCGGTGGTGGCGCGGTTGAGCGCCGCCTCGTAGGCGCCGCTGGCCACGCGCAGGGCCTCCACGGTCTTCGCGTCCAGGCCCTGGCTCGCCAGCAGGCCCCGCGCCTGGTCGTGGTACTTGCTGGCCTCGAAGAGGGCCAGCGTGAAGGTCAGGCTCCCCTCGTCGGACTCGGGGCCGTTCAGGCGCGCCACGATGCGATCCAGGTAGTCGCGGGAGGAGGCCTCCGCGGGGATCACGTCCGGGTGCGCGCCCACCCGGCCGTCGTGGAGCAGGCGCACCACGGCGGAGAGCGGGTCGAGATCGCGGTCGAGGCCCATCTGCTGGCTGCGGATCAGGATCATGCGCGCGACGTTCTCGTACAGGTAGGGCAGGGCCGAGACGAAGCCCGAGTTGGGCGCCTCGCTGAGCGAGAGCGTGTGCAGCGTCTCGTAGGGGACCTCGAGGGGAACGACCGCCCGGAGCCAGAGCCGGAGCACCTCCGCCACGAAGTCGTAGCGGTGGCCCTTCTCGAGGGCGCGGTGCGCGAGCACGTAGTGATACCAGTAGCGGTTCTCGTGGCGCCCGAGCCGGTCCTCGAGCTGCCGCGCGGCCTCCACGCTCTTCTCGAGCTCCAGGGGCTCGCCCTCCGCGAGGTAGAGCAGGAGGTGCGCGATGGCCGTGCGCCGGGCGCGCGCCTCGTCGAAGGGCGCCCGCTCCGCTGCGGGACCCTCGAAGCGGCGCGCGATGTAGTCGGCCAGGGAGAGGCCCGCCTCGCGGCCGTACTCGGCGAGTCGCTTGCGGAGCGCCTCGGGCTCGGCGGAGGAGTAGACGTAGGCGTAGTCGAGATAGCCGGCCCAGGCGTCGGCGTCCCGGGCCTCGGCCCGCGCGGGGCCGGCGGCCGCCCCGGGCAGCAGGGCCGAGAGGGCCAGGGCGAAGGAGAGGGCGGTCTTCTTCATCGGCGTCGCGGCTCCTGGCGGGGCCCCGGGCTGCGCGAATTGGCAGTGACGGGCCCGACTTGGGCGTTCCTGTTGCGCCGTAACGGCCGCCCCGGGCCCGGGCTTGAGCGCCTTCGCGGGGGGGCGCGGGGATCAGTCGGGCGTGACGCGGGGACCGGGCCGCCCGCAGGGGCAGGGCCCGCTCGCGACGCGGCCGCGCAGGCCGGTGCCCTGGCGGGCGAGGGGCGTGAGCCGGGGGCCGCGGCTCGTGATCCGGAGCTCGCCGGCGCTGGCCTCGACCTCCCAGAGCTCCGGGTCGAGGTGGGCGCCGGAGCCCGGCGCGCACTCGAGGGCCAGGGCCGGGCCCAGCTCGAGCCAGAGGCGCGGCTCGAGGCCCGCCGCCCGCAGCTCCTCCCGCGCGCCCGGGCGCGCCGCCAGCACCGGGACCTCCCGAAACACCTGGGCCGGGTCCGCACCGAGGTCGCGCAGGCCCGCGAGGGTGGCGGGATGCAGACCCAGGACGGCGCGCAGCCCGAGCTGGCGGCAGAACATGCGCACGCGCGAGGCGTCGAAGGGCGTGGCGTCGGCGCAGGAGAGGATGGCCCCCCGCGCGACGCAGGCGCCGAGCAGGGGCCAGTAGGCGGCCGCCTCGGAGAGCAGGGAGACGATCAGGACCGCGTCGCCCCGGGCCACGCCGGCGAGGTCGAGGAGCCCCTCGCAGGAGCGCGCGTCGCGGGCGCGGTCCGCCTCGGAGAAGGGGTGGAGCACCGAGGTCTCCCCGACCCGGAAGCGCCCCACGCCGAGCACGGCCCCGGGATCGCGTTCGATCGCCCGCTCCGCCATCTTCAGCTCCGCTCGCCTGCGGCTCGCTGCGCGCCGTTCCGGCCTGCCTTCATTGCTTCGCCACGCGCGGGATCTTGTGGGGCGGCCCGAGGCGCAGGAGCTCGCCCTGCGGGACGAGCTCCACCCGGGGCTCCACGCCCACCCGCTGGAAGACCGAGGCCGCGACGCGCTCTGCGAGCCCGCGCGGCGGCGCGCCCTCGCCCGCGAAGCCCACGCGCAGGCGCAGGGCGTCGCACTCGCGCTGGGTGCGGATGATCTGGAACAGCCCGGCGGAGGTCTCGGGGATCGCCTCCACCGCCTCCCAGACGTCGACCGGGAGGATCCCGCGCCCCGCCACGAGGACCTCGTCGCCCTTGCGCCCGAGGGGCCAGATCCGGGCGTGTGTGCGCCCGCAGCCGCAGCGGCGGCGCGTGAGCCGCACCAGGTCGTCGGAGCGGTAGCGCACCAGGGGCATGGTGTGGTTCGCGAGCGACGTGACCACGAGCTCGCCGCGCTCCCCGTCGGCGACCGGCGCGGCGCCCTCCGGCTCGAGGTGCTCCACCAGGGCCGTATCCTCCCAGGCGTGGCAGCCGTCGTGCTCGCGGCACTCGGTGGCGGCCCCCACGTCGCCGAGGCTCGTCTGGAGGTGGAACTTGATGCCCCACTCCTCGGCCTTGCGGCGGGCGGCCCGGCCCAGGGGCTCGCCGGCGAAGACGATCCCCCGGTAGCTCGAGAACACGTCCTTGAGATCGAAGGGCAGGCGCGGCTCCAGCTGCTGGAGCGCCGCCACGAGGGGGCCGGAGAGGGTGTACTGGGCCGTGGGCCGCAGCGCCAGCGAGGCCTCGCACCAGCGCCGGAACTCGTCCGGGTGGTGGTCGAAGAAGACCGGCGCGGCGCCGATCGCGGTGAACTGCGCGAAGAAGGGCCCGCGGAAGGTGAAGAGCATGCAGGTCAGGTAGTCGCCGGGCCGGACCCCGATCTCCCAGAAGTCGCGCGCGAGGCCGAGCCCGCCGCTCACCTCGCCCTCCCAGCGCTCGGCCACCAGGGTCGGGTCGCCGGTGGTCCCGGAGGTGGACATGACCGCGGTGAGCTCCCCGGGATCCACGCAGAGCACGCCGCCGTAGGGGTCGCCGTGCCGGTCGCGATAGCGGCGGATGGCGTCCTTGTCGACGAAGGGGACGCGCTCGCGGAAGTCGGCCAGGCTGCGGATCTCGCGCGGATGCACGCCCGCCGCCTGCCACGTTTCGCGCACGAGGCCCGAGCGCTCGAAGGCGTAGGGCAGGAGCGCGAGGAGGCGCTGCTCCTGGAGGGCCTCGAGCTCCGGGCGGGGCAGCGTCTCGACGGGATCGAAGGTGCGATCGGCCTGGCTCACGCGCGGACTCCGGGCGCACGGGGCGCGGGTCCGCATTGTACACCCTTCGATCCGCCCGCCCGCCGCGCCCGCGATGGCGCGGCGCCGGGCCTCGCCCCGGAAACCGGCGCGGGGGCCGAAGCGGGCTATGATCGGCGAGCGTCGGATCTTCCTCAGGAGGGCGAGTGCCCGCGCAGCGACCCCTCTGGCCGGGCCTGCTGGTCCTGCTCCTCCTCGTCACCGGGTTTCCCGCCCTCGTCGAGTTCTACACCGACTGGCTCTGGTTCGGCGAGGTGGGCTTCGAGCCCGTGTTCCTGCGCACGCTCGCCGCGCGGCTCGCGCTGGGGCTGGTCGGCTTCGGGGTCGCCTTCGCCGGCCTCGCGCTCAACCTCCGGCTGGCCCTGGGAACGCTCCGGCGCCGCCACCTCGCGATCATGACCGACACCGGCCCGCGCGTGATCGACCTGGATCCCGCCCGGATGAGGCCCTTCGCCTACGGGGCCGCCGGACTGGTGGCGCTCTTCGCGGGGCTCTACACCGCCTCGCGCTGGCAGACGGCGCTCCTCTACTGGTACGCCACGCCCTTCGGCCAGGCGGATCCGATCCTGGGCCGCGACATCGGCTTCTACGTCTTCGAGCTTCCCTTCTTGCAGCTGCTGCGGGGCCTGCTCCTGGTGATCGCGCTGCTCGCGGCGGCGGGGAGCGCGGCGGTGCACGTGGTCGCGGGCAACCTCGCGTACCAGGCGGGCCATGGGATCTTCGCCGCGCCCTCCGCGCGGCGCCAGCTCGGGGCGCTGGCGGCGGCGCTCCTCCTGCTCCTCGCCTTCGGCGCCTGGCTCGCCATCCCCGAGCTCCTCACCACGTCCTCGGGAACCGTGCACGGTGCCTCGTACGTGGACGTCCACGCCCGGATCCCCGCCCTGCGGCTGCTCGCCCTGGTGGCGGTCGCAGGGGCGGCGTTGGCCGGCTACCAGGGGTTCACGCGGAGCTTCTGGCCCATCGCCACGGCCGCCGGGCTCTACCTGCTCGTGTCGTTCGGGGGGGTCGCCTGGGCCGCCGTCCTCCACCGCTTCGTCGTCGCGCCCAACGAGCAGGTCCGCGAGACCCCCTACATCGTCCACAACATCGCCGCCACCCGGGCCGCGTTCGGGCTGGCTGCGGTGGAGGAGCGCGAGCTCACCGGCGAGGCCCGGCTCGACCGCGCGGACCTCGAGCGCAACGCCGCGACGCTCGACAACGTCCCGCTCTGGAACGAGCTCCCTTTGCTCGACACCTTCAGCCAGATCCAGGAGATCCGCACCTATTACGACTTCTCGTCCGTCGACAACGACCGCTACCGGATCGATGGGGAATACCGGCAGATCATGCTTTCGGCCCGCGAGCTCAACTCGGAGAGCCTGCCGAGCCGGACCTGGATCAACGAGCGGCTCACCTTCACGCACGGGTACGGGCTGACGCTCGGCCCGGTGAACCAGGTGACGCCGGAGGGGCTGCCGGTCCTCTTCATCAAGGACCTGCCGCCGGTCTCCAGCGTCGATCTCCACGTGAACCAGCCCGCGCTCTACTACGGGGAGCTCTCGAACGACCACGTCTTCGTCAATACCCAGACCGAGGAGTTCGACTACCCCAAGGGCGACGACAACATCTTCACCCGCTACCAGGGCGAGGGCGGCCTGCCCATGTCGGGGCTCTGGCGGCGCCTGCTCTTCGCGATCCGCTTCCGATCGACCGACGTCCTCTTCGCCCCGAACCTCACCCCGGAGAGCCGGGTGATGATGTACCGCCGGATCGCCGAGCGGGTGCAGCGGATCGCGCCCTTCCTCGCCTATGACCCGGACCCCTACATTGCGATCTCGAACGGCCGCATGATCTGGATCCAGGATGCGTACACCACCAGCGATCGCTACCCGTACTCGACCTCCGCCGGGAACCGGATCAACTACATCCGCAACTCCGTCAAGGTGACCATCGACGCCTATCACGGTACGACGGTCTTCCACCTGCTCGACCCGAAGGATCCCATCGCCGCCACGCTCGGGCGCATCTTTCCGGGTCTCTTCACCCCCCTCGCGGCGATGCCCGACGACCTCCGCACGCGGCTTCGCTATCCCCAGAGCATCTTCGCGCTGCAGGCCGCCATGTTCGCGACCTTCCACATGAAGAATCCCGCCGTCTTCTACAACAAGGAGGACCAGTGGGAGATCCCCGCCTTCGAGGTGAACGGGCAGCCCCAGCGCATGCGCCCCTACTACACGATCATGAAGCTGCCCGGAGAAGGGGGGCCGGAGTACATCCAGATGCTGCCCTTCACGCCCCGCCAGAAGGACAACCTGGCGGCCTGGATGGTCGCGCGCAGCGATGGCGAGAACTACGGCCAGCTCATGGCCTTCCAGTTCCCGAAGCAGACCCTGGTCTTCGGGCCCCGGCAGGTGGCGGCGCGCATCAACCAGGACCAGGCCATCGCGCCGCAGATCACGCTCTGGGACCAGCAGGGCTCCGAGGTGATCCAGGGCACCCTGCTCGTGATCCCGATCGAGGAGTCGATGCTCTACATCCGGCCGCTCTACCTGCGCGCCGCCGGCGGGCGGATCCCGGAGCTGAAGCGGGTCGTGGTGGCCTACCTGAACCAGATCGTGATGGAGGAGACCCTCGACGCGGCGCTGGAGCGCCTCTTTCCCCGCGACGGGCGGGCCGGGCCGGGGCCGGCCCGGGCGGCCGCCGCGGCGGAGCCCGCCGCCCCGGGCGCCGGCGAGGGGGACCGGGCCGCGCAGGCCCGGCGGCACTATCGGGACGCGCTGGAGGCCCAGCGCGCGGGCGACTGGGCGCGCTACGGCGAGGAGATCCGGCAGCTCGGCGAGGTGCTCGAGCGGCTCGCCGGTCCCGAGCCGCGCTAGCCCGAGGAACTCCGCTCGGCTTCGCCTCGCTGCGCGTCGGCCGACTCTCGAGTCGGCCTCCTAGCCGCGGGGCCGGAAGCGGGGCAGCACCACCTCCGGATCCACCTCGTCCCAGCAGAGCTCGAGCTCCATCCCGATGCGGATCTCGCCGACGCCCTCCAGGTTGCTGATCAGGCGGGCGCCCGGGGCGTCGTCGAACTCCACCACCACGACGTTGTAGGGCACGTCGCCGGCGAGCTGCGGAACCGCCGCGTGGTGGACGACGGTGTAGCTGAAGACCCGCGCGGGCCCCCGGACCGGCACCCACTCGGCGGCGTCCGAGGCGCAGTGGGGGCAGCCGCCCAGCGGCGGGTGCCGGAAGGCCCCGCAATCGGCGCAGCGCTGGAAGCAGAGCTCGCGCCGGCGGCAGGCCTCCCAGAAGCCGCGCGTGCGGGCGTCCGGGCGGATCTGGGCGAGCGGGCGAAGCAGGCTCATGGTCACCTCCGGAGGAGCAGCGAGCTCGAGGGGAGATTGGTGGGGCCCGAGGTCACGAGGGCGATCTCGGCGCCTTCGACCTGGCTGGTGCTGGTACCGCGCAGCTGGCGCACCGCCTCGGCCACGTGGGTGAGGCCCAGCAGGTAGACCTCCGAGAGGTTCCCGCCGTGGGTGTTCACGGGCTGGCGCCCGCCCTCCCACAGGATCCCGCCGTCCTCGACGAGGGCGCCGCCCTCTCCGGGCTTGCAGAAGCCGTAGTCCTCGAGCTGGAGGATCACCATCCCGCTGAAGTGGTCGTAGAAGAGGGCCACGTCCACGTCGGCGGGGCCCACGCCGGCCATGGCGTAGAGGCGCTCCGCCAGGTGGCCGTGGCCCGCGGTGGTGTAGATCTCCTCGGGGGCGTTCTGGGAGGTGAGGGCCTGGCCCCAGAGGGAGTCCCCGCCCTGGGCTCCGGCCATGATGTAGACCGGCGGCTGGGCCAGGTCCCGGGCCCGCTCCGCCGAGGTCACGAGGACGACGCCGCCCCCGTCGTTCTCCTGGCAGCAGTCGAAGAGGCGGAAGGGATCGGCGATCATGCGCGAGGCCTGGTGCTCCTCGATGCTCAAGGGCTCGCGCTTCAGCGCCCGGGGATTCCGCTGGGCGTGGCGCCGCTGCGCCACGGCCACCTCCGCCAGGGCCCGGCTCGTGGTGCCGTAGCGGTGCATGTGGCGCCGGAAGATCAGGGCGAAGAGCTGCACCGGGGAGATCAGGCCGAAGGGGCGGTGGAAGTCGCTGTAGGGGTTGGCCGCGACCTGGGCCGAGCCGTAGGAGGCACCGAAGCGCATGTGCGGGGGCTGGGTGATGGTCTTGTAGACCATCACCACCCGCGCCATCCCCGCGTGGATGGCAGCCGCCGCGTTGGCGATGGCGCCGCAGCCGCCGCCCCCGCCCCCGCCCAGCACCAGGTTCGAGAAGTTCACGTTCGGGATGCCGAGGGCGGGGGCCAGCTGGCTCGGGTCGTTCTCGTCCACCGAGTAGGAGGCGAAGCCGTCGATCTCGCGCCGCTCGAGGCCCGACTCGGCCAGGGCCGCGTTCAGGGCCTCGCGGATCTGGGAGAGGGAGCCCCGCTCGTAGAACTCCCCGCGCCGCCCGTAGCCCGTGAGCCCGACTGCGGCGATGCAGGTCCTGTCCTTGAAGCCCATGGCTCAGGCCCCGAAGCCGAAGATGCGCGCGGCGGTGCCGCCCAGGATCGCGCGCTTCTCCGCGTCGGGCACCCCCGCGAGCTGCTCGCCGCAGATCTCGTGGGAGCGGGGCCAGGTGCCCTCCGGGTGCGGGTAGTCGCTGCCCCAGAGCAGCGGCTCCACGCCGGTGAAGACGCGGTTGTGCACGCCCACCGGGTCGTTCTGGAAGGTCACGTGGACCTGCCGGCGCACGAAGTCGCTGGGCTTCATGGAGAGCTTGGGCGTCACCCACATCTGGTGCTTCTCGTAGATCTCGTCCATCTGGGTCATCACCCAGGCGAGCCAGGCGCTCCCGGTCTCGACGGTCACGATCTCGACCTGCGGGAAGCGGTCCAGCACCCCGGAGGTCGTGAGGTAGAGGATCACGTGGGGGCCGTCGAGCTGCGAGCCCAGCAGATAGTTGATGACGGCGCCGCCCGGGCCCCGCTCCACGCGGGGCTCGTGGCCGGTGCCGGCGTGGAAGGTGAGGGGGATGCGGGCCTCGTTCGCGATGGCCCAGAAGCGGTCGTAGGCGGGGTCGTTGTAGGGCCGCGCGGGCATCTGGGAGGGCAGGAAGAGCGTGCGCAGGCCGCGGCCGATCACGCGCTCGGCCTCCCGTCCCGCGGCCTCGATGTCGGCCATGGGGATCACGGCGGCGGCCGCGAAGCGGTCCGGGTGGGGCGAGAAGACCTCCGAGACCCAGTCGTTGTAGGCGCGCGCCAGGCCCAGCTGGAGCTCCGGGTCCGGCGTGGTGAAGCAGGCCTGGAGCGCCAGCGTCGGGAAGACGACCTCGGCCGCGACGCCGTCGCGGTCCTGGTCGCGGATGCGGAGCTTCGGGTCCCAGCCCCCCGCCTGGGCCCGCTCCAGGGCCTCGCCGGCCAGGGCCTGGCGCCCCTTCGGGAGCTTGCGCGGCCGCATGCCCTCCACGATCAGGGACTCGACCCCCTCCACCACCGCGGTGTGGGGGGCCCGGGGCCGCAGCCGCGCCGGGAGCCGCTCGCCGAACATCTCCGGAGGCTCGTTCACGTGGGAATCCGAAGAGATGAACTTGAACCCTTCGAGTGCGGTCTTCATGGGGTCTCCTCCTCCTAGGTGCTTCGGGTGCTGCCGCCCGGGTAGCCGCCGCCCCCGAAGCGGGCGTCGAGGGCGTCGTAGTCGATGGCGAAGCCCCGGCGCGGAAGCGCGTCCACGAACTCCACGCTGCGGGGCTTCTTGTAGGAGGCGATGCGCGCCCGGCAGTGCTCGATCAGCTCGGCGGCGCTGGCGCTCCGGCCGGGGGCCAGCCGCACGATCGCCTTCACGCTCTGCACCCAGGTCGGGTCCGGCACGCCGATCACCGCGCACTCGGCCACCGCCGGGTGGCTCTCGAGGCAGCGCTCCACCTCGACCGGGTAGATGTTCTCGGCGGCGGACTTCAGCATGCGGAGCTTGGGCCCCACGAAGCTGATCGAACCGTCCGCCTCGCGCCGCCCCAGGTCCTTCGTGTGGTGCCAGCCGCCGCGCTGCCGCAGCGCGTTCTCCTCCGGGCGGGCGAAGTAGCCGTTCATGACGGTGGGGCCGCGCACGGCGATCTCGCCCACCTCGCCGGGGGGCAGCTCGCGGCCCTCCTCGTCGACGATGCGCACCTGGAGGAGCGGCGAGGGGCGGCCGTGGGCGCCCAGGTGCGCGCCGCCCAGCGCGCTGTAGGTGACCATGCCCATGGTCTCGGTCTGCCCGTAGCCTCCGGGATCGCGCAGCCAGGGGCTCTCGCCGGGGCTCACCATCTTCATCCACTCGGGCGAGCCGCGCGAGGCGCGCAGGCTCGAGAGGTCGTAGCGCCCGCCCTGGTTCGCCTCGGCGATCTGCTGGAGCTGGGGGCCCACCAGGTAGGCGGCGGTGCAGCGCTCGGCCTCGATGGCGCGGCAGATCTCGTGGGCGTCGTTGCGCCGCACCAGCACGTTGCCCGCGCCGTACAGGAAGTAGGCCATCAGGAACATGAAGTTGCCCATGTGGAAGAGGGGGCCCGCGGAGAGGTAGACGTCCTCGCAGGAGACCTGGCAGACGTGGGCCAGCACCAGGCTCTGGGCGAGGATGGCGCGGTGGGAGAGGAGCGCGCCGCTCGGGCGCCCGCCGAAGCCCGCCGTGTACATGTGGAGGAGCGGCGCTTCCGGGTCGACGGCGAGCTCGAAATCGCCGGTCGCGGCAGCCGCCAGGAGCGCCTCGTAGGCTCCGGGGCCCTCCCCGTCGAGCTGGACCCAGGGAACGCCGGCGGCGCTCCGCTCCCGCGCCCGGCGCACGGCCCCGCCGATCTCCTCCTCCTGCCAGAGCACCAGGGCCGGGGCGGCGTCGGCGAGCGCGAAGCCGAGCTCGTCGGGCGACTGGCGCCAGTTGAGCGGACAGAAGGAGGCGCCGAGCTTCGCGGCGGCGAGCAGCGCCTCGAGGTAGCGGAAGCTGTTCTGGGCCAGCCAGGCCAGGCGCTGGCCGGGCGCCAGGCCCCGGTCGCGCAGCGCATGGGCCAGCCGGTTCACGCGCGCGTCGAGCTCCGGGAAGGTGAGCCGGCGGCCGTCGCCGGCGACCGCCAGGCGATCCGGGAGATTGCGCCGGTGCTCGCGCAGCAGGTCCCCGACCGTGAGGTCGTGCAGGGGGTCCATCTAGCCCTTCTTCGCCGCGCCGGCCCGCAGGGCGGGGAGGCAGAAGCGCAGCACGTGGGCGCGGGCCGCCTCGGCGTCGGGGGGGCCGGCGCCGCCCAGGCGCGCCTCCACCAGGCTCCAGGCCACGGCGTGGATCGAGCGCGCGTCCTCGTCGGGGCGCGCCCCGGGCAGCTGGCCCGCCTCGCGGGCCGCCGCCAGGATCCGCACCAGGGGCGCGTAGACCGCCTCGGAGATGGCCAGGAACTCGCGCGGGTGGGCCGCCCGCAGGCCGGCGGCCTCCTCGGCCAGGAGCCGGGTGCGCCGGGCGCGGCGCGGGTCGTAGCCCAGCGACAGGAGCTCGTCGACCCAGCCCGCGAGCCGCGCCGGCGGGTCCGGGAGCGCGTCGAGGCGCTCCTGCATGCGGCGCCCGCTCTCCCGCGAGTCGCGCTCGAAGACGGCCAGGAAGAGCTCGTCCTTGGAGCGGAAGTGGCGGTAGAAGGCGCGGCTCGAGAGCCGGGCCTCGCGCAGCACGTCGGCCACGGTGGCGCGCGCGTAGCCCTTGCGGCGCAGCACGCGCAGGGCGGCCCCCACGAGGCCCTCCACCTCGCGCTCCGCGCGGGCGCGGGCGGGCTCGAGGGTGCGCGCCAGGGCGGCTTCCGAAATCCCCATATGCGGAGGTGAAAATATCGTTTTCAGCGGGGCGCGCAAGGGGCGGCCGGGGCCCCGGCCCGGCCGGCTAGGCTCCCGCCGTGGCGGGGGACCTGGGCTTCGGCGACCTCGTGCTGTGCGCGGGCACGCTGGCCGGCGTGGGCCTGGAGGAGCGGGCGGCCGCCGCCGCCGAGGCCGGCTTCGCCGGGATCTCGCTCTTCGCCAGCGACTACGCCCGCGCCCGCGCCGCCGGGCGCTCCGACGCGGACCTGCGGGCCCTGCTCCGCGACCACGGCCTGGCCGTGGCCGAGCTCGATCCCCTCCTGGGCTGGGAGCCCGGAGCCGACGCGGGCGCCCGGCTCGACGCCCGGGGCCGCGAGTTCCTGGGCCACGGCGAGCCGGAGTTCTACGCCATCGCGGACGCCCTCGGGGCGCGCTCGCTGAACGCCGTGGTGCTGACCGAACGGCGGATCGGGACCGACGCCCTGGCCGAGGCCTTCGGCGCCCTGTGCGACCGGGCGAGCCGCCACGGGCTCCTGGTCCACCTGGAGTTCCTGCCCTGGACCCGCGTCCGCGACGTGCGCGCCGCCGCCGAGATCGTGCGGCGCGCCGGCCGCCCCAACGGCGGGATCATGCTGGACAGCTGGCACCACTTCCGCAGCGGTACCCCCGACGCGGCCATCCCCGCCGGGCTCGTGAGCGGGATCCAGATCAACGACGCCCCGGCGCGGGCGGAGCCGGACCTGGTGGAGGAGACCAGTCACCGCCGGCTCGTCCCGGGCGAGGGCGCCATCGACCTGCGGGCGCTCCTGGCCCGGCTGGCGCAGGGAGGCTGCCGGGCGCCGATCGGGGTGGAGGTCTTCTCCGACGCGCTGGCCGCGCGACCCGCGCGGGAGACCGCGCAGCGCGTCGCCCGCGCTAGCCGGAAGCTGCTCGACCGCGAGCCAGCAGGGAGGCCACCACCGGGAGGAAGAGGAGGTCGAGGGGGAAGCGCAGGCGCGAGCCGGCCAGGTGGGAGGTGGTGGCGGGGAGCATCACGAGGAGGAAGGCGAGGGCCAGGAAGAGCGCGAGGCCCGGCTCGCTCCGCGCAAGCGCAAAGAGCCCGGCCGCCCCCAGGAGCCAGAAGGCCAGCACCGGGAGCGACCCCGTCTCACCCCAGGCGGGGTAGAGGGCGCGGCGCGCCTCGACGTCCCACAGCCGCAACGGGTGGAGGGTCTGCACGCGCAGCTCGCGCAGGAAGCTCCGGAGGGCCGCGCCGGGGCGCGCGAGCAGCGCCTCGCGGGCGTAGCGCAGCTGGGCCCGGACCCGCTCCGCCGGCGCGAGGCCCCGGAAGCGCTCCACGCACTGCCTGCGCAGGGCCAGGAAGGTCCCCCGGCCGCTCTCCTCCTCGAGCCGCGGCACCGCGTAGCAGGCGAGGTTCACGGCCAGCACCTGGCTCGGGATGGCGATCCCGTGCTGGATCCGGTTCGCGCCGATGGTGAAGGCCGGGACGGCGAGGCTCGCGAGCCAGAGGCCGAGCGAGACCCGCCGGTAGCGCCGGCCCGCCCCGCGCTTGAAGAGCAGCGCGGGCAGGATCAGCGGCAGCGCGGCGAAGGTGGGCCGCAGCGCCTGCGCGGCGGCCCAGAGCACCGCGGCGAGCAGGCCCGCGCGGGCCCGCTCCGAGCGGCGCCAGCCGACGCTCGCCGCCAGGGCCGCTGCGGCCAGGAAGGCGTGGAGGCCGTCGGGCCGCAGGGCGGCGGAGAAGCGCCAGGCGTCGAGCCACAGGCCGAAGAGGAGCGCCGCGAGGAGGGCGCCCCGCAGCCGCCCGCTGAGGGCGCCCGCGAGCCAGCTCACCGCGCCCGCCGCCAGGCCCGCTCCGAGCGGCCCGAGCCAGCGCGCCGGGCTCACCTGCCCCGTGAGCTCCGCGGCGAGGAGCAGGAGCAGCGGATAGCCGGGTCCGCGCCGCAGGTAGGAGGCGCCGAGCGGGCCGCCCTCGCGGATCCGCTCGGCCACGCGCCAGTAGCTCCGGTAGTCGCCGGCGGCCCAGGGCCCGACCTCCGTCGGGCAGAGCAGGAGCGCCGAGGGGCAGCCCTGGGCCCGCGCCAGGGTCAGCAGGTGGGCGCCGTGGAGCAGGAACGCCAGCGCCGCCGCGCCGAGCGCCACGAGCGCGAGCCCGCGCGGCGCCGCGCGGGACGCCCCGCCGGTCGCAGCCGCGGCGTCCACCCTAGCCGGCGGTCCTCCGGGGCCCGATCGGCTCCACCACCGCCACGTGGGCGTCCTGGGCCATGGAGTCCGTCATCGCGAAGGTCGGGCTGGCCTTCTTCAGCGCCTCCAGGACCTCCGCCGCGTCGCCCTCGATCTCGTAGACGGTGACGTAGCGGTGGGCCTGGTCCCGGAACATCTGGGCCTCCGCCAGCGCAAAGCGCTGCGCCGAGACGATTCCCGGGACCCGGAGCACGTCGCGCAGGTGCACCTCGTCGTACCAGCGGTTGAACTCCTCGTCGCGCCCGTCGGCGGCGTTCGTGAACACGATCATGCGCGTGCGATCCATCACGAGGCTCCTCTCCTCCGCTCCCGGCCGAAGCGGGCCAGGAGCCCATCCACGCCGCTCCCGTGCAGCGTCATTCCCCCATCCACCACCAGGTTCTGCCCGGTCACGAAGCGCGCCAGGTCCGAGCAGAGGAAGACCACCACGTCCGCGATGTCCTCGGGCTTCCCGATCCGCGCCAGCGGCGTCTTGGAGACCATCCAGTCCGAGATCCCCTCCATCTGCCGGAGCAGGATGTCGGTCATGCCGGTGTGGATCATGCCCGGGGCGATCGCGTTGACGCGGATGCTCGGGGCGTACTCCAGGGCGGCGCTCGCCGTGAGCGCCGCCACCGCCGCCTTGGCCGCCGCGTAGGGCGCTTCGCCGGCCGCGGGGCGCGTCCCGCTGATGGAGGAGGTGCTGACGATGCTGCCGCCGCCGCCCGCGAGGAGCAGGGGCGCGGCCGCCTTGATGCCGTGGAAGACACCCGTGAGGTTCACGTCCACGACGCGCTGCCACTCCTCGAGTCCGTAGCGGTGGAGCTCGGAGAGGTTCCCCACCCCGGCGTTGTTGAAGAGGAGCGAGAGGCCGCCCATCCGCTGCGCCGCCTCCCGCACCGCCGCCTCGAGGGCGGGGTAGTCGGTGACGTCGACGCCGAAGGCGTGGCCGCCGATCTCCTTGGCGACGCGCTCGGCGCTCTCGCCGTTCACGTCGAAGACCGCGACCCGCGCCCCCTCCGCCGCCATGCGCTGGCAGGTCGCGCGGCCGATGCCCGAGCCGCCCCCGGTGACGACGGCCCTGTGTCCCTCGAGCAGCCCCATGCCCGCTCCCTCCCGCCGCCCTTGCGCTGCGCCGCGGGGAGTCCCGCCGGCGCCTCGCCCCCGAGCATACTGCGTCCGGGTGGGTCGATCGCCGGGTTTCGCGGCCGCCGGCCTCCGCCGCCGCGGCGCTTGCCGGGCCGGGCCCGATCCGACACCCTGGCGGCCCGCCCGGGCATCCCTCGCAGCGGGCGAGGAGGCCCCGATGAGCCCGCCGCGTCCGCCCCTGGCCAGCCTGCGCGTGGTCGAGAGCTCGCTCCTCGGCCCCGGCGCCCTCACCACCCACCTGGCCGATCTCGGCGCCGAGGTCATCAAGGTGGAGCCGCCCTCCGGCGACTACATCCGGGAGATGACCTGGCCCATCGTCGAGGGCGTCTCGCTGCTCCACCTGCACGTGAGCCGGGGCAAGCGCAGCGTCGTCCTCGACCTCCGCAGGCCCGAGGCCGTGCAGGTCTACCTGGACCTCGTGCGCCGCGCCGACGCGGTGGTGGAGGCCATGCGTCCGGGCTCTCTCGAGCGGCGCGGCCTCGGCTACGAGCGCCTGCGCGAGGTCAACCCGCGCCTCGTCTTCTGCACCCTCTCGGGCTACGGGATGACGGGCCCCTACCGGGACCTCCCCAGCCACGGCATCGCCTTCGACACCTGGGCGGGCCTCGTGCAGCCCGCCAGCGACGAGGAGGGCTTCTGCACCATCCCGGAGCACCCCTCGGTGGGCATGCACGCCGGGCCGCTCTTCGGAGCCCTGGCGCTCCTGGCCGGCGTACTGCGCGCGCGGGCCAGCGGCGAGGGCTGCCAGATGGAGCTCGCGCAATCCGACGCCGCCGCCTGCCTGGACTGGTACCGGAGCGAGACCTTCCGGGCCTACGAGCGCCCCGAGTCGGAAGTCACCGGCAACCCCTCCGACGGCTACCGGCGTCGCGCCCCCGGCACCGCCGGCATGAAGGAGGGCGTTCGCTACCAGCTCTACGAGTCCGCCGACGGGCACGTGCTCTTCATGGCCTCCGAGCGCGAGTTCTGGCGCAACTTCTGTGAGGGGGTGGGCCGGATGGACCTCTTCGAGAGGTGGCCCGGGGAGCGGCTGGCCGACCACGCGCGCGGCAACCGCGAGCTCCAGCGCGAGCTGCGCGAGATCTTCAAGGGCAGGAGCTCCGCGGCCTGGATCGAGTTCGGCCGCGAGCGCAACACGCCGATCGCGCCGGTGAACACCCCGAAGACGATCGCCGCGGACCCGCAGTTCCAGGCGCGCCTTCCCTGGCACCCCGCCGCCCAACACGGGGCGGACCTCCTGCCCTTCCCCGTGAAGCTGGTGGGCGAGGCGCTGCCCCCGCCCGCCCGGGCCCCCGCGGTCGGCCAGCACACCGAGGAGGTCCTGGGGCGCGTGCTCGGCTACGGCGCCGAGCGGATCGCGAAGCTGCGCGAGACCGGCGCCCTGGGGTGAGGCGCGGCGGCGCGCGGGTCAGCGGCGCGGCGCCTGCGAGGCCAGCTCGTCCAGCACGCGCGAGAGCTCCTCGAGGGTCCAGGGCTTGCGCAGGAAGAAGTCGATGCCGAGGGCCGCGAAGCTCGTGCCGTCCCCCCGGCTGCGGGTCCCGACGAGCTTGACGTCGGGCCGCAGCTCCCGGATCCGCCGCAGGGCGGTGAGGGTCTCGTAGGTCGGGTCCTCGAGGTCGAGCAGCACGAAGTGGATGCCGTAGTCGGTCTCGAGGATGCGGAGCGCGAGCTCGGGGTCCTCGGCGACGAAGCAGGCGCAGCCCGCGCGCTCGAGGAGCTGCACCGAGTAGCGGCGCGCGGCCGCCTCGTCGTCGATCACGAGCACGCGGGCGGACCAGGCCCAGCCGCGCGCCGCGCCCTCCTGGAGGTCGAGGAGCAGCTGCACGCGCGGGTCGTCGCGGCTCTCCCGGTCGTCGGCGCGGCACAGGGCGAGGATCTGTCGCCCCGGCGTCGGGTCGCGGCGGGCCCGCAGGACCAGGGCGAGCCCGGAGCGCCGCGCGGTCACGGGGACCCAGCGCTCCCCGGCCTCGGAGCCCGGGAGGGGCTCCTGGAGCAGGTCGCGGAGGTCCGGCAGCGGCTCCGCCTCTCCCAGGCCCAGGAGCCGGCGGGCCGCGCGGTTGGCGTAGCGGAGGGCCTGCCCGACGGAGGCCTCGAGCAGGCCGACGTCGAGCACCCCCGCTCCGCGCGAGACCGGCAGCTCCCGCGCGGCGGCGACCGCGCGGCTCACCGCGTCGAGCAGCTCGCGCAGCGGGAAGGGCTTCTCGATCAGCTCGCAGCCCCCGAGCCGCTCGAGGTCCTCGCGCAGGTCGGTCGAGGGAAAGCCCGTGATGAGGATGGTGCGGAGCTCCGGGTTCAGTACCTGGAGGGCGCGCGCGATCTGCACGCCATGGTAGTGGTTGCGCAGCATCCAGTCCGCGATCAGCACGTGCGGAGGCTCCGCCCAGCCGGCGCGGATCGCGGCGCGGGCGCTGGGCGCCTGGGCCACCCGGTGCCCCTCCCGCAGCAGCGCCTTCGCGAGCGTGTCGCGGTAGATGGGCTCGTCCTCCACCAGCAGCACCGTGCTCATGTCGCCGTCGCCTCCGTCGTCTCGAACTCGATCGTGAACTCCGTGCCCGAGCCCGGCCGGCCGCGGGCCTCGATGGATCCCCCGTGGCCCACCACGATCCGGTGCACGAGGAAGAGGCCGAGGCCCGTCCTGCCCGAGCGGTGTTGCCCGCCGTGGAATGGGTCGAAGATGCGCTCCGGATCGGTCTGCGCGATCCCGGGCCCGTCGTCGAGGACTCGCAGGCGGACGCCCCGGGGCGCGGCCTCCGTCCGCACCCTCACGCGCACGCCCGGGCCGCCGCTCTCGATCGCATTCTGCACCAGGTTCGCGATCACCTGCTCGAGCTCCGTCGGGTTCATCGCGAAGGGCCGAATCTGCGGGTCGAGCTCGAAATCGAGCCGCGCGCCGCTCCGCTCCGCGAGCGCGCGCAGGTGGTCCCGGGCGCTGCGCACGACCTCGTTCAGGTCGCCGATCCAGCGCTCGTTCGGCACCTCGCGGGAGAGGGCGAGGACGCTCTTCACCACGCGTCCGCAGCGGGCAGCCTCGTGGGAGATCTTCTTGAGCAGCGTCTCGAGCTCGCGGCTGGAGGCGGCGCCGCCCCAGAGGATCTGCGCGCTGTCCGCGGCGGCCAGGATCGAGCCCAGGGGGTTGTTGATCTCGTGGGCGATCCCGGCGGCGAGGGTGCCGATCGAGGCCAGGTGCCGGGCCCGCTGCAGGGATTCCTGCACCTCCTCGCGCTGCCTGACCTCGGCCAGGTGCCGGTCCCGCGCCTCCTCGAACTCGCGGGTGCGCTCGGCGACGCGCCTCTCGAGCTCCTCCTCGGTGCGCTTGTGCTCGCTGATGTCGCGGGTCACCGAGATGATGCGAGGCGGTCCCAGGGGAGGCTGGAAGGTCACCGCCCGGACCTCCATCCAGTGCCAGGCGCCGTCGGCGGCGCGGGCCCGGAAGGTCGCGACGAAGTCCTGCTGGTTGTTGTCCTGGGAGATCCTCCCCAGGAGGGACTTCATGAACTCCTGGTCCTGGGGGTGGAGGATCGCAAGGCCGTCCTCGTAGCGGAGCGGCGGGCCCCCCAGGCCGAAGAAGCTCCGCGCGCTCGCGTTCATGTACAGACAGCGGCCCTCGAGCGTGTACTCGCTCAGCAGGTCGCTCGCATGCTCGGCGATCAGGCGGAAGTGCTCGCGGCTCTCGTCGAGCTCCGCGCTGCGGAGTTCGAGGGCGAAGCGGTGGCTCTCCGCCGCGGAAAGGGCCCCCTGGAGCCGGCTGTAGCCCAGGTGAGCCAGGGCCGCCGCGCTGGCCACGCAGGCGACCTGGATCCCGTAGACCACGGCGGGCCGAGCGTAGATGGCGAGGAGCCCCGGGTCGGCGGGAGGCGCTGCGACGAGGAAGTAGGTGGCCAGCAGCGCGAAGGTCCCGGCCATCGGCAGGGCTCCCCGGCTCCCGAAGAGGAGACCCGCCACGAGCACGGTGATCGTGTTGTAGCCGATCAGCTGGGGGGCCATCCCGCCCTGGGTGAACCAGGTCGCGACGCCCACCGCCAGCAGCCCGAACGCGACCAGGAGACAGAGCAGCGCCACGTGCCGGCGCCACCAGACGAGGAGGCAGACCGCGCTGAAGCCAAGCTCGGCGAGGAGGGAGGTGAGGAAGAGGGAGACCAACGGAAAGTCGCCCCGGATGCCCCCGAGCGCGTAGAACCCCAGGCTCAGCGCGCTGAAGGCCAGATTGACCGCGATCGCCGCCGAGCCGATGAGCTGCGCCTCGCGCTCGTTCAGCACGTGTCCGAAGAGCACCCGTTCGAGGCTCGGCATGGTCGGCATCTCGACTCCTGGCTGGTCGGCGCATCCAATCAGCTCGGAGCGCTCCGGTCAAGCATCTACGCGTCGCGGTGTCGGGTCCGGCCTCGCGTTCGGCCTCGGAGCGCGCGCTATGGTGGGTGTTACGCGGGCGCGGCGCCCGCGGGAAGGGGCGGCGCGCCCCGCTGGAGGTGCCTGGGTGCAGTGCAGAAGCTCGCGGCGGCAGTTCCTGAAGGCGCTGACGCTGGGCGGTGGCGCCGCCCTCGGAGCGACCCGCGGGGCCGCCGAAGCGCCGGACGCCGGCCCGACGCCCGCCCCGGGCGCGGCCGGCGGCGCCTCCGGCGCGGGGGGGGACCCGCCCGCCGGCCCCGCTGCGGAGGCGGGCCCGGGCTTCTTCTCGGCGGAGGAGCGCCGGGCCCTGGCCGCCCTCGCCGAGCGCATCCTCCCGAACGCCGCGCGCTGGGGCGCCGTCGACTACGTGGAGCAGCTCCTCACCGCCTTCGACTGCGATCCGCCGCGCATCCACGCCGGGGGCCCCTACTCGGGGCGCCAGCCCTTCTCGGAGGACGGGCGCCCCACGGACCGCTACCCGGAGAACGGCTTCCCGGAGTTCCTGGCCCTCGACCGCGTGCAGGAGCGGGCCTGGCGCCTGCGCCTCTTCGGCTCGGAGGAGGTCCCCCACCCGAACGCGGCCGTGCTGGGACCCGTCACCGGGCTGCGCCCCCTGCTCCGCGCCGGCGCCCGCGAGGCCGCGCGCCTCGCGCGAGACGGGCACTCGCCGGCGCGCATCTGGCCCCGGCTCGCCGAGGAGTTCCGCGCGGCCTTCCGCGAGCTCGTGATCGAGGGCAGCCTCGGCGATCCCGTCTACGGCGGGAACCGGGAGGGCGCCGCCTGGAAGGCCTTCCACTTCGAGGGCGACTCGCTGCCCCTGGGCTACTCCCTCTACGACGCCTCCGCCGGCGTCTACCGCGAGCGACCCGAGGCGCCGCTCACGACCCTCGACCCGGGGCCGGACCCGGACCCGCTCGGCTGGGGCACGCGCCTCGCGCTCTTCGCGATGGGCTTCTACTCCCGCCGCACGGGGCTCTGATGCCCGCCCGCCGGGAGAGCGTGCTGGGCAATCGGGCACTGGAGCGCTTCGACGTGCTGCTGGTCGGGAGCGGCGCCGGCGGCGCGGCGGCGGCCGAGGTGCTGGCGCGGAGCGGCCAGAAGGTCCTCGTGCTCGAGGCGGGGCCCAACTACTTCGAGGGGCTCGACGACCCGGATCCCCGGGCGCTCCGCTCGCTCTTCTCGAACGACGAGATCAAGCTCCTCCGGCGCCATCTGGTGGAGATGGACCCGCTGGTGGAGCCGCGCAGCTACCGGGCCTCCGAGGCGGAGGGCGCCCGGAGCTTCGTGGGCGACGTGAACAACCTGCCGAAGCTCGTGGGCGGCGCCGCGGTCCATTCCCACATCGCGACGCTGCGCTTCCAGCCCTTCGACTTCGAGCTGGGGAGCCGGCTCCGCGACGCCTGGCCCGGCGCGAGCTTCGCGGACTGGCCGCTGCGCTACGAGGAGCTCGAGCCCTTCTACCTGCACGTCGAGCGCGCCATGGGCGTGCAGGGCGACGGCAGCGCGAACCCCTTCGAGCCGCCGCGCAGCGCCCCCTATCCCATGCCGCCGGGCCCCGACATGGCCGCCGGCTACCGCTTCGAGGCGGCCGCGCGCGCCCTGGGCCTCCACCCCTTCCTCGCGCCCCACGCCATCAACTCGCGCGACTACGACGGGCGCCCGGCCTGCGCGAGCTGCGGCTTCTGCGGCGACTTCGGCTGCCCCACCAACGCGAAGGGCTCCCCGGCGGTCACGACCCTGCGCAAGGCGCTCCTCACCGGGAACGTGCGCCTGCACGCCGAGACCCGCGCCGTGCGGCTCGCGCTCTCGGCCAGCGGCCGCGAGGTCACCTCCCTCGAGGCGCTGGGCCCCGAGGGGCGGCGCCAGATCTTCCGCGCCGACCGCTACGTGCTGGCGGCGAGCCCCATCGAGAGCACGCGGCTGCTCCTCCTCTCGGGCGGCGGGGAGCCGATCGGGAACTCCAGCGGACTCGTGGGGCGCCACCTGATGTTCCACCTGCTGAACTCGGTGGCCGGGGTCTGCGCGGAGCGCCTGCACGGCCAGCGCGGGAAGCCGGTGGCCATGGGCTTCGCCGACTTCCGGGGGGAGCCCGGCGACCCCCGGCGCCCGCTGGGCGGCCTCGTGCTGGCGGGCCAGACCGGCTCGCTGGTGGAGGAGGGGATCCAGTACGCGACGGCCCTCGGGGCCAGCGGGAGCCGGCTCGAGCGCTGGCTGCGCCAGAGCCCGCTGCGCGACCGCGTGCTCGCGGCGACGATGTACGCCGAGGACGCGCCCCAGGCCGGGAACCGGGTGGACCTCGACCCGGAGCTGCGCGACCTCGACGGCCTCCCGGTGCCGCGCATCACCTACCGGAGCCACGCCTTCGAGCTCTCGGCGCGCAGGCACTACCTGCCGCGCCTGCTCGCGGTGCTGCGCCAGGCCGGCGCGCGCTACGGCTTCGTCTCGCCCCTGGAGATCCCCTCGGAGTCGCGCCACGTCTTCGGGACGCTGCGCTTCGGCCGCGATCCCGCCCGCAGCGTGTGCAGCCGGGAGGGCCGCTTCCACGACATCGGCAACCTCTACGCGGCGGACGGCTCGCTCTTCCCCACCTCCTCGGGCTACAACCCGATCCTCACGATCGCGGCGCTGGGCGCCTGGGTCGGGGCCTGTCTCGTCGACCCCCGGTCCCCCGCGGGGTGTCTCGCGACTCCGGCCTGAGGGGGGGCGGGCTACACTCCCCCTGCGATCGCGCGGGCACCCCCCTGGCCCGCGGCTCTCGCAGGGGGGGTAATCGTGAAGTCCAGGACGGCTGTGGCGGAGCCCTTCGGGGCTCTCGCAACGCGGGAGGTGTTTGCGCCAGCTCGGGATCCCCTGGAGCAATGGCTCCAGTGGGAAGAGCAGGCCAATCTGATCGGCTTCCGCACCAGCACCGCGCCGGTCGCGATCGAGGTGGCCTCGGTCCCGCGCGGGGAGCTCGAGGTGGAGGCGGCGCGCGGGGCGCCCGCTGGGATCCTGAGCCGCTTCCTGCGCGGCGACCGGGTGCTCTTCCCCCGGCACCCGCTGAACCGCGATGCCTCGGTCTCCTTCTTCTGCGAGCCGGTGGCCGAGCGCTGGGTCGGGCGCTTCACCTCGTCGCGCACCCTCGCGATCCCGCCGGCCCCCGGGGCGCCGCTGCTCTCGCTCAAGCTCGCCACCGACCACCCGCACCCGGACTTCCTCCAGCCCGAGAAGACCCAGGTGCGCAAGGAGGCGCTCGACTCGCTGGCCTGGGTGGCGCTGCTCGACCGGGTCGAGGGCCTGCTCGGGCCCGAGCCCCAGCTCCTCGTGGTGCGCGAGGCCCTCGCGGTCCTCGTCCCCGGCACCGAGCACGGCTACATCGTGCGCGACCTGCGCGAGATCCAGGACGGCCACCACTACCTGCCCGCCCTCAGCATCCCCTGGGTCGGGCGCGAGCTCGCGCACCGGAGCCGCGAGCCCTTCGCCGCCTTCTGGGGCCGCCACTACGCCGAGGCGGTGGGGCGCGCCAAGGCCCGGCTCTTCGCGCGCAGCGGCCTCCAGTACGGCACGCCGAACCCCCAGAATGTGCTGGTCCAGCTCGATGGCGACCTGCGGCCCACCGGGCGGATCGCCCTGCGCGACCTGGGCGACGCCGACTGCGCCACCGACGCCCGCGCGGCGGGCGACGGGCCCTGGCGCGCGCTGCTCCAGGACCTGCGCCCCGAGACGCGCAACTCCTTCTGGGCCTTCGGCGAGGCCGGCGATCGGTCCGTCGAGGCCGGGGTCCTCGAGGACTGGTACGCGCGGCACGACCGCGCCTACTTCGCAGTGCTCGCGGAGTACTTCCCGGCGCTCGCGCCGCCCGGCGCCGGGCCGGAGGGCGGGCGCGCGCTGGCCCACTGGAACGAGGCGCTGCGCGACCCCCGCGCCGCCGGCGCCATCGCCCCCGGCTTCGCGCGGCGCAGCGGACGGAGGGCGGCCGCAGCCAGCCAGTCCCGGGCTTGAGGCCCCGGAGGCCCGATTCCGGAACGGGGCCCTTCAGCCGCTCGATTACGACGCCCTCCCGGGGAAGGACCCTGCGACATCCCGGTCGGAGTCGTCGGATCTCCGGACGTCGTACTGCTCTCCGTTCCCCGGCGCGTAGCCCTCGAAGTGGGTGCAGTGCGCCGCGAACCCGAGCCGCCGGACCTGCTCGACCGAGTCCGCGGACATGCTTCGGGAGCTTCCGCTCGGGCGACGCGGGGATCGCGGGAGGGTCGCCCGGCGAGCGCTCCGCTAGGCGCGCAGCGGCGGCCTGCGCGCGGCCCAGGGGCGCGCCGCCTCGAGCTGCGCTCCCACGCGGAGCAGCAGGTCCTCGCGCCCGACCCGCGCCACGAGCTGGACGCCCACCGGGAGCCCGTCCGGGGTCCAGTGCAGGGGGAGCGAGAGCGCCGGCTGGCCGGTCACGTTGAAGGGCTCGGTGAAGGCCATGTGCGGCGCCATGCGCGCCAGCAGCTCCTCGGGGGAGTGGGTGTGGGGGTCGAGGGCGGAGAGGGGCACCGCCGGCTCGGCCACCGTGGGGGTGAGCAGCAGGTCGAAGCCCCGGGCCCACCAGGAGGCCACGCGCACCGCCCAGCCCTGCTCCCAGGTCTCCGCCTCGACGAAGTCCTCGGCACGGGTGGGGGGCCCGAGCGGGTCGGCCAGCTCCCAGAGGAAGGGCTCCACGTCCTCGGCGCGGGCGAAGCGCCCGAGGATGCGCGAGAGCGCGCGCAGGCACAGGCGGTAGGCCACCGGCCCGAAGCCCAGCCGGGTGAGGGCGCGCTCCTCCTCGAAGAGGGCCTCGGGCGCCGAGGCCTCCACGCGGTGCCCGAGCTCCGAGAGCAGCTGCGCCGCCGACTCGACGGCCCGCGCGCACTCGGGGTGGGTCGTCGCGCCGGGCAGGTGCGCGAGGAAGCCGACGCGGAGCGCGCCCGGCGCGGCGGCGATCTCCTCGGCAAAAGGGCGCGCGGGCGGCGGGACGCGGAACAGGTCGCCGGGCTCCTGGCCGTGGACCGCGTCCAGGAGCGTCGCCAGGTCGCGCAGCGAGCGGGCCACGGCGAAGCCCACGTCCGCGCGGCTCACCGAGGTGGGCTCGAGCGCGACGCGGCCCCGCGAGGGCTTGAGGCCCACCACCCCGCACCAGGACGCCGGGATGCGGATCGATCCCGCTCCGTCGTTCGCGTGGGCGATCGGCACGAGCCCCGCCGCCACCGCCGCGCAGGCGCCGCCCGAGGAGCCGCCCGCCGAGCGGTCCGGGTCCCAGGGGTTGCGGGTCGGCCCGAAGGCCAGCGGCTGGGTCGTGGACTGGAGGCCGAACTCCGGCGTCTTCGACTTGCCCAGGGTCACGAGGCCCGCCTGGCGGAAGCGGGCGCCCAGGTAGCTGTCGGCGGAGGTGCGGTAGTCGGCGTCGCGAAGCGCGCGGTTGCCGGCGTAGTAGGGCTGGCCCGCCTGGGTCGCGCCCACGTCCTTCATCAGGAAGGGCACGCCGCGGAACGGCCCGGGCGGGAGCGCGGGGGAGCGCGCCTGGGCGAGGCCCGCCTCGAAGAGCGGCACCGCGAGGGCGCCCAGGGCGGGATCGGCGGCCTCGATGCGGCGCAGGGCCGCCTCCGCGAGCTCGGCGGGCGTGAGCTCGCCGCGCCGGACGAGATCGGCCTGGGCCGTCGCGTCGAGCGCCGCGAGGCCGGCTCCCTGCGGATCCTCGATCCGCGTCGGCGCGGGTCGCCGGGCGCGCCCGCCGGCGTCGCGGCGCGGCCTTGCAGTCCTCCCGCTCACTCGATGGCCATGACCTTGACGTCGAAGAAGAGGGTCTGGCCCGCCAGGGGATGGTTGAAGTCGAGGACCACCGTCTCGCCCCGCACCTCGAACACGCGGATCGGTCGCTGGTTGCCCTCCTCATCCTCCGCCATCAGGAGCGCACCGGGCTGGCGCGCGCCCTCGGGCACGAGCTTCGCCTCGACCTCCTTGTGCAGCGTCGGGTTCACGGCGCCGTAGCCCTGCTCCGGCGCCAGCGTGACCTTCTTGGCCTCGTCCACGTGCATCCCCGCCAGGGCCTCCTCGAGGGCCGGGAGGATCTCCTTCCTGCCGTGCTGGTAGACGAGCGGCTCCTTGCCCACGTTGCTGTCGATGGGCTTCCCGTTCTCGAGGGCCAGCGTGTACTGGAGGGAGATCTTGCGCCCGTTCTCGATGACGAGGCCTGCGGGCCCCTCGGCGGGGCTCGCCGGGGCCAGCAGCAGGGCGGCGGTCGGAAGCAGCGTCAGCAGGGCGGCCCGCAGGGCCGGGGGGAGGGGGGGCACGTCGCGTCTCCGGGGCGGCTCCCCGCGCGCGGGGCGGGGGAGGCGGTGCTTCGGTTGGTGGCATCGATCTCGGTGGCGCCGGAATGGCGGCGAGGCGCTCGGGTTCGACGCGAGAAGGCTAGCAGAGGGCGCCATGGGGACTCAGCGGGGCCCGGGCAGCTGGTCCCGCCAGCGGGCGATCAGGAAGCGGGTGCGGCGCTCGGCGCCGAGGGCGAGGGCGCGGGAGGCCTCCTCGCGGGCCCCCTCGCCGTCGCCCCGCGCGAGGAGCGTGCGGGCCAGGGACCAGCGCGCCCGGGCCGCCGCGTCGGGATCGGGCGCGGCGGCGAGGAGCGCGCGGTCGCGCGCCAGGGCCGCGGCGAAGGCACTCTCGGCCTCGGCCGCGCGGCCCAGCAGCGTGAGCACCTCTCCCGCCTCGAGCCAGGCGGCGTTCCCGGCCCCGGAGCGCTCGGAGGGGTGCAGGTCCGCCAGCGCTGCCTCCAGGACCCGGGCCGCGCTCTCGCGCCTGCCGAGGGCGAAAAGCAGCTTCCCGTGCTCGATGCGCGTGCGCGGCGTCGTGAGCTCGGGATGGCGGGCCAGGTGCTCGAAGAGCCGCTCCGCGTCGCGCTCCCGCCCCACCTCCGGCAGGCGCAGGCTCGCGAACTCGTTCAGCTTGGCGCGCAGGGGGGCCGGGCCCCCGAAGACCAGCACCAGCAGGCTCGCGAGGGTCCCCAGCGCCAGGGCCAGCGCGCCCCAGGCCGCGCGGGGCCGGATCCGGCGCGGGTGGGCGCCCCGGCGCAGGCGCAGCGTGAGATCGAACGCCAGGGCGGCGAGCGCGACGCCCAGGCAGAGCTCCCCCGCCTCGCCGCTCAGGAGCCAGTTGCGGCTCCAGAGGACCACGGCGGCCAGGGCGAAGAAGGGCCGCAGATAGGCGGGGACCCGGGGGATCCCGAGCCGCGTGCAGGCGGCGCGCAGCCAGCGCCAGCGCAGGGCGAGCGGGGGCAGGAGCACGCCCCAGACGAGCGCGCCGGCGCCCGCCAGGGCGTACTGCGCCCCCACCACCGGAAAGAGGTTGTGCAGGTTCAGCTCGCCCTGGAGGTTGTTTTCCGCGAAGAGATCCGGAGAGTCGAGCCCCAGGATCCTCTGGCCCCAGCTGATCTCCTCCATGGCCACGAAGCCCGCCCCGAGTGCGAGCGCCAGGATCCCGGGCCGGCGGGCCTCGGGGTGGTGGACCAGGGCCAGGCCGAGGAAGCAGGCGGCCATGGCCAGGCTCACGAAGGTGCCGTACTCCGCCCAGTGGTCCTCGGCGATGAAGTGGACGTAGCCCACCGGGTGGAAGAGGAAGACGGCCACGAGGAGGGTGAGGGCGCCGAGCGCGAGGGTCGAGCAGAGCGCCGTGGCCGGAAAGCGCGCGGCGCCCGGGCGCTCCGACTCCGGCAGCGCGGGGGCGGGGCGGGCCGCGGCCAGGAGCGGCAGGGGGATCGCGCAGAAGACCAGCAGCAGCGCCAGCACCCGCTGGCTCAGCGCCTGCCAGCTCCGCAGAAGGTCCTCGCGGGCACCCTCCGGGGGGCTCGCGAGGAGCTCGCCCAGCAGCGCGAGGCCCTCTCCCCGGGCGGCGCTCTCGATCAGCGGCGGCACCACCAGGAGCGAGGCCGTGAGCCAGGCCGCGCCCAGGGCTGCCCCCGTCGCGACGAGCCCCCTGCCAGAACGCGAAACGCCGTCCATGCCGCCTTCCCAGGTTCGGCGGCACCCCGGGGTCCGGCCACCTGCCGGTACCCGCGGAGCGCCGTGGCCCTCGTGGGTGGCCCGCGACCCCGGCCGGGTGTCGGCGCGCCGGGAGCCCGGCCGACGCAGGCCCCGGGATGCGGCACCATGGCGGAAGCCCCGGTGCGGGATCCGGCGCGCGGAGGGAGGGGAGATGGCCTGCGAGCGCAGGTTCCGCTTCGGCGTCGAGATCCGGCGCGCCGGCTCGGCCCAGGAGTTCCGCGAGACCGTGCGCCGCGCCGAGGGGCTCGGCTACGCGGCGGTCTTCGTCCCCGACCACTTCGTGGACCACCCGCTGGCGCCGCTCCCGGCGCTGGCCGTGGCCGCCGAGGCGAGCCAGCGGCTGCGCCTCGCGTCCGGGGTGCTCGGCAACGACTACCGACACCCGGTGGTGCTGGCCCGGGAGGCGGCCACCCTCGACCTCCTCTCCGACGGCCGCCTCGAGCTCGGCCTCGGCGCCGGCTGGATGGCGGCGGACTACCAGCGGGCGGGGATCCCCCTCGAGCGGCCGGGGCTGCGGATCGCGCGCCTGGCGGAGGCGGTGGCCGTGCTGAAGGGCCTCTTCGCCGACGGCCCCTTCCGCTTCCAGGGCGAGCACTATCGGGTCGACGGCCTCGACGGGCACCCCAAGCCCGTGCAGCGGCCGCATCCCCCGTTCCTGATCGGCGGGGGCGGGCGCAAGGTGCTGGGCCTCGCCGCCCGCGAGGCCGACATCGTGGGGATCAACGCGAACCTCCGCTCCGGCCAGGGAGGCGAGGACGCGGCGCGCTCCCTCTCCCCGCAGCGCACCGACGAGAAGCTCGCCTGGGTGCGGGAGGCGGCCGGGGAGCGCTTCGCGGACCTCGAGATCCAGAACCTGGTCGGCGTGGTGCACTTCACCGGCAACCCGCGGCCCTTCGCGGAGGGCATGGCGAAGGCCTTCGGCGTCCCCGTGGAGCAGGCCCTCGAGACGCCGGTGGCGCTGGTGGGGAGCGCGGAGTCCATGGGGGAGGCCCTCGAGGCCCGGCGCGCGCGCTGGCAGATGAGCTACCACGTCGTCCCCCAGGACGCGCTCGAGCCCTTCGCCCCCGTGGTGGCGCGCCTGGCCGGGCGGTAGGCGGGCGCGGCGCGCCGCGCCCCCGGGCGCTGCGCACCCTCGGGGGCCCGGCCCCGCCCCTGTGCGCCGGCGCACGCTGCTCCGCGCGCCGGCCCGACGATACGCCCCCCGTGAGCGCCACCTTCTTCTTCGCGTCCGCCGTGTGCGCCGGATTCGTCCTGATCGGCGTCGTCGCCCACGCGACCCTGCGGCCCCAGCCGCAGCAGCGCCCCTCGGTGACGGCGCTGCTGGGGCTCCTGGGCTTCGCCCTGGTGGCGAGCCCCAACTGGACCTCGATCTCGATCCGCGGCGAGGGCCTCGAGCTCTCGCTGCTGCGCGAGATGCAGGCGCGCCAGCTCCAGGCGCTGACCGAGCTCCGCGCCGGGACCTGCCCGGAGCCCGCGCCGGAGGCGGGCGCCGCGCCCGCCGCGGCCCCGCCCGGGCCGGCTGGCGACGGGAAGCCCGCGCCCGGGCTCGCGCAGCCCCCGAAGCCCGGCCCCACCGCCGCCCGGGCGGCGGACCCGGGCCCCGCGCTGCCCCTCGAGCGCGCCCAGCGCCTGGTCGACGCCTTCGAGCGCGGCGAGATCGAGCTGCGCTTCCTCAGCAACCGCGAGCTCCTGGCCCTGAACGAGCGGCTCAGCGAGCGGGTGCGCGCCAGCCTGCCGCGCTAGCGGCGGGGCGCGGGAACGGCTGTGGGTCGGGCGCGTCCGCCCCGGGCCCGGCCGCGCCGCAGCGCGAGCCCAGCGAGGCCGCCCGCGAGCAAGAGCGCGGTGGAGGGCTCGGGGACGAGGCGGATCGTCGCCGTCGAGGCCCGCGTGAAGGTGGTGGCGGGCAGGGCCTGGCCCGAGGCGAGGACTCCGGCCAGCGTCCCGCTCAGCGGGACCAGGTCGCCGAACGGCACCGGGAGACCGTTCACCGTGAAGCCGTCTCCCGCGATCTCGGCCAGACCCGTCCCGTTGGCGATGAGATCACCGGCCACGCCGCCCACGATCTCGACCGTCCCGGCGTTGACGCGGATGCGCCCCACGCCCCCGCCCCCGAACTGGACGGCACCACCGCTGACTTCCAGGGAGTTCGCGCTGATGCCCGTCATCGCCACGGAAGAGCCGGCATTGGCGAAGATGATGTTGGAAACCCGGCCTCCGCTGAGCGACGCGTTGCCGCTCTATTGGAGCGGCGTGGAGAAGTCCCCCCCCCGTCACCTCCAGCGCGCCCTCGAGGAAGGAGTTGTCCGGGCCAACACCGACCCTCCCGCCGCTCACGGTCACCGTGGTCCCGGGCTGCGAGGTCACGGGGCCCACCCATCCGCTCGTCAGGGAGAAGTGAGCGGTGTCGTTCACCCGGATCCGGCCATTGGGGTCCTGGATCCCCGCGCTCCCGCCCTGGACCACCACGCTCGACGAACCGTTCAGCGTGCCGCCGAAGAAGAAGTCGCCGTCGCTGACCGTGAGACTCGCGGAGCCGAAGGTGAAGAAGCGGAAGGGACGGGCGCCGTTCACGTCGGCGCTCGAGCTGTCGTACACCCTCACGGTGCCGATCAGCGGCGAGCTCTGGAGCTCGACCGCCGTGGGAGCCCCCGGGGAGGGACAGGCGCCGTTCGGATCCGGCACGCCGCAGCCGGCGTTCCGGACCACCACCTCGTTCTCGCTGACGCCGGCCACCACGTTCGCCGGGTCCGGCGGGGCGCTTCCATTGTTGATGAGGAGCGCGCGCGCAGGCCCCGAGAGCGAGAGGGTGAGGAGGGCCGCGGGGATCGCGGAGCGGACCATGCTCGCCTCCGGGCTGGCCTCGGTCGGAGCTCCTTGGGGAGGCCTTCCAGGACGATGCGGGACCAGCCTGCGCCCGGCGCGCGGGCCGTGACAACCCGGGACCGGCTGAACCCCGGATCGCCGCCCCGGACGGGCCGCGCCTCCCGCGGGGAAGGCGATGCCCGATCGGCTACTTCGGGCGGGTGAACGGGTGGTCGCGCCACATCCGTGCGATCACCAGCACCGGCACCAGGAGCCAGCCGGCGTTGGCCAGCAGCACCACCCCGGGCGCCGGGGTCGCGTGGGGGCCCCAGAGCTCCTCGAAGAGGATGATCGTCACGTTGGCCAGCATGAGACCCGCCCAGACCAGGCTCGGCACGCGGATCCACTCGGCCCCGCGGGCGAAGGCGAAGATCGCGCAGGCGTAGAAGGGGCCAAAGGCCACGAGGTCGATCCAGATCGTCGCCCGGAACCAGGCCGGGCGCGCGTAGAGGACCGGGTCGAAGTTCCGCCCCCACCAGTGGGCCAGGTCGATCATGAAGGCCGGCGGCCAGGCGGGATACTCGAAGCGCCCGGGGTCGCGCACGACCACCTGCTCCAGGTCGAACATGTAGGTGATCACGAAGAAGTTCAGGGTCCAGAACGCCAGGAAGCCCAGGTCCAGGCGCCGCTCCGCCAAGGGGATCCCCACGCGCCCCGGCCCGCTCTGCTGCACGGGGGCGATCCTAGCAGCGGGGGGGGCCGGGGGGCGCATCACCGGGGCGGGTCCGCGGGCCACCCACGGGACGGGACCCGGGTGCGCCGTGCCGCGCGGTACGCGCTCCCGGAGCGGCAGCGGAGCGCAGCCATGAAGCAGCTTGCAGATCTCGTGTTGGACACCCCCACGGAGCGGCGCCGCTACCAGACGCTGCTCCAGACCCTGGCGCCGCTCGCGCCCCTCGTACGCGGGGCGCGGGTGCTCGACTTCGGCTCCGCCCACGGGCCCTCCCTGTGCGCCCTGCTCGAGCTCGGGGCGGCGCAGGTCGTGGGGGTGGAGACGGACCCGGAGCGCGTGGAGAAGGGCGCGAAGATGCTGGCCGTGGCCGGGCTCACGGAGCGGGCGGAGATCCGCTGGGAGCGCGACACGACCTGCCTGCCGTTTCCGGAGGGCGCCTTTCCCCTGGTGCTCGCGAACGCCGTCCTCGAGCACATCCCGCAGCCGCGCGACGCCTTCGTCCGGGAGCTCTGGCGCCTGACCGCGCCCGGGGGCCACCTGATCGTGAACGAGACGCCGAACAGGTACCTGCCGCTCGACTCCCACACGACGGGGCTCCTCTTCGTGCCCTGGCTTCCGGCGCGCCTGGCCGAGCGCTACGCGGCGCTGCGCGGGCGCCACCCCGGCGAGGAGTGGAGCCAGTGCGGCTGGCGCGGCATCGGCTACTTCGAGCTGGTGCGGCCGCTCTCGGACTACGAGCTCGTCCCCGAGCAGAGCCGCGCCCGCCACCGCCTGCTCCACCGGCTCGGGATCCCCGCCTCGCTCCTCGACCCCTACCCGACCTGGGTGCTCCGGCGGGGCCGCGGCGCGAGAGGCCGCTAGGGGTCCCCGTGGCCGGCGGCGACGCGCTGCTGCGGCGCTCGGAGGGCGCGGACGAGGCCGCGATCCAGGAGCTCTTCCGCGCCGTCTTCCGGCGCGAGCGCAGCGCCGCCCACTGGCGCTGGAAGTTCACCGAGACGCCCTACCCGAGCCAGCAGGTCTCCCTCGCGGTCGCCAAGGAGGGCGGCGCGCTCCTCGGCCACTACGCGGTGGTCCCCGTGCCGATCAACCTGATGGGCCGCCGCCTCCTGGGCGCCCAGTCCGTGGACACCATGGTGCACCCGGACGCCCAGGGCCAGGGCCTCTTCGAGCAGCTCGGGAGCGACTGCTACGCGCGCATGCGCGGGGCCGGGGTGGCCCTCGTATACGGGCTCCCGAACCGGAACTCCTACCCGGGCTTCATGCGCAAGCTCGGCTGGAAGCGGATCGGCTTCCTCGACTCCTACACCCTGCGGCTCTCGGTGCTCGAGCCCCTGCGCCAGATCCTGCGCGCGCGCTCGCTCGCCCGGGCGGGCGACCTCGCCTATCGGTCGGCGCTCGCCGTCCGCCTCGAGGCGCAGCACGCGCTCCTGCGCCGCCGCGTGGGCGGGAACGTCGTCTTCCGCGCCGAGCCGGAAGCCCCGGCGGGAGCCGACGCCCTCTGGGAGGCGCTGCGCTCCTACGAGGTGATCTCCCTCTGGAAGGACCGCGCCTACCTCGCCTGGCGCTACGACCGCCATCCGAGCCGGCGCTTCGAATACGGCCTCCTCGAGCGCGACGGCCAGCTCGAGGCGCTCGCGGTGGTGGAGACGAGCCATCCGGTCGAGGTCCGCCTGTGCGAGCTCCTGGTGCGCCGGCGCGACGTGCGGCTCGGGCGCCTGCTCGTGAACGAGATCGCGCGCCGCCACCGCAGCCGCGGGCGGCGCTGGCTCACCTTCGCGGGGATCGACTCCGGCTTCTTCGCCTCGGTCTTCGCCGGCTTCGAGGCCGAGCCGAACTTCGAGCTCGTCTGGGGCGCGCGCGCCTTCGGCGACCCGGCTCTCGAGGAGCTGCTCCCGCGCCGGGAGAACTGGACCGTGACGCTCGGCGATACGGACCTGGTCTAGCTCCCCGCTCCCGCCAGCCGGGGCCCTCAGGCTGCGAAGACCACGGGCATGGCGGCGATGCCGTTCATCAGGGTCGAGGGCAGCCGCTCGACGGGGCCCGCCAGAGAGAAGCCGGCGCCGCGGGCGATCAGCTCCTCGAACATCACCTGCGCCTCGAGCCGCGCGAGGGAGGCCCCCAGGCAGAGGTGCTCTCCGAAGCCGAACGCGACGTGGCGCCGGGCCTCCGGGCGCGCGACGTCGAAGCGGTCGGCGTCGGGGCCGAAGACGGCCTCGTCGCGGTTCGCCGAGCCGTAGCAGAGCGCCACGTACTCGCCTTCGCGCAGCTTCCTTCCGCAGAGCTCCGTGTCGTGCTGTACCCGGCGCACGAAATTCTGCACCGGCGTGACGTAGCGCAGCATCTCCTCGACGGCGTTGGGGAGGAGCCCCGGGTCCGCGCAGAGCCTGGCCCACTGCCCGGGATTCTCGAGCAGGGCGCGCATGCCTCCCGAGATGAGGTTGCGCGTGGTCTCGTTGCCGGCGACCAGGAGCGTCAGGCAGAAGCTGCCGAGCTCGGCATCGCTGAGCCGCTCGCCGTCGACCTCGGCGAGGGCGAGCCTCGAGAGCACGTCCTCGCGGGGTGCGCGGCGGCACTCGGCCGCCTTCGCGATCATGTAGCCGAAGAGCTCGGCCACCGTGCCGATCGTCTCCCGGGTGGGCCCGCTGCTCCCCGCCTCGATCATCGCATCGGACCAGCGCCGGAAGTCCTCGTAGTCGGAGGTCGGCACCCCGAGGAGCTCGGCGATCACGAACATCGGGAGCGGGATGGAGATGCGGTCGACGAAGTCGAAGGTCTCGCCGGGGCGGATATTGGCCACGCTCGCGCGCGCGAGGGCGCGCACGCGCGGCTCGAGGGCCGCGACCATGCGCGGCGTGAAGGCGCCGATGGCGAGCTTGCGGTAGCGGTTGTGCTCGGGCGGATCCATCCGGATGATGGACGGGGCGCCCTCCATGGCGAGGCGCTGGCCCGCGAGCCGGAGCCGCACCTCGAAGAGCTGGGTGCCGTGGGCGGAGGAGAAGGTGCGCGGGCTGCGCGAGATCCACATCACCTCGGCGTGCCGGGTCGCGCACCAGAAGGGGCCCTCGGCGTACCAGTGCAGCGGGTCCTCGGCCCGCAGGCGGCGGTAGGCGGCGTGGGGGTCGCCGAGGTGGAAGGCCACGTCGTCGGGGCGGAACTCGGCGTCCACGGGCGTCCTCCGGGCGGTGGGACCGGGATCGTACAATGGAGGGAGGATCCGGGAGCGGCGCGCCGCCGGCCCCGCGGGGCGGGGCCGGCGGTCCCGGGCGGCGAGCTAGGCTCCGGCCCGTCAGGGAGGTCCCCCATGCCCGCGGACAAGACCGACCTCTTCAGCGAGGTCGCCTCGATCGACTACCCGATCATCGACGCCGACGCCCACGTGAACGAGCCGCCGGACCTCTGGCAGACGCGGGTGCCGCAGAAGTGGCGCGAGCGCGCGCCCAAGGTGCTGCGCACCGAGCACGGCGACGTCTGGTCCTTCGACGACGGCAAGCGCCTGCGCCCGCTGGGCCTGACCGCCGCCGCGGGCCAGAGCTTCCTCGACTTCCGCCCCGCCGGCCTGCGCTACGAGGAGATCCGCGCCGGGAGCTTCGACACGAAGGCGCGCCTCGCCGACCTCGACATCGACGGCATTGCGGCGCAGGTGCTCTATCCGAGCGTGACGCTCACCGGCGCAGCCCTCTACGCCGAGGAGCGCGAGCTCCAGCGGGTCTGCGTGCGCGCCTACAACGAGTGGCTGCTCGAGTTCTGCGAGGGCTCCGCCGGGCGCCTCATCCCCCAGGCGATCCTTCCCACCACGGGCCTCAAGGACTCGATCGAGGAGCTCGAGTGGGCGGTCGAGCACGGCCACAAGGGCGTGGTGATCTCCGCCTTCCCGAACGGGAGCCTCGACCCGTCGCCGGACGACGAGCCCTTCTGGGCCCTCGCCGAGCAGACCGGTGCGCCCATCGCCGTCCACATCGGGAGCTTCCAGAAGGAGTCGGCGGGGGGCGGGGGCAGGACCCTCGACATGCAGTCGCTGGCCTTCCTGGGCCTCGCCGGAGCCACCAAGGCCGGCGCCTCGACGCTGCCCGTGGTCTCCACCCTGCTCTTCGCGGACATCTTCGAGCGCCACCCCGGGGTGAAGTGCGTCCTCGTGGAGGCGAACATCGGCTGGATCCCGACCCTGCTCGAGCAGATCGACGACATGTTCCTGCGCTACCGCTTCTTCACGAAGGCGGTGGAGCGGATGAAGCGGATGCCGAGCGCGCTCTTCCACCAGAGCTTCTGGGCCACCTTCATGATCGACACCGTCGGCATGGAGCTCCGCCACCGCCTGAATCTCGACCACGTGATGTACTCGACCGACTACCCGCACACGGGCTGCGACTGGCCCAACTCCCGGACCGTGATCGAGCGCGTCTTTCGCGGCATCCCCAAGGACCAGGTGAGGAAGATGCTGTGCGACAACGCGCGCACCCTCTACCAGCTGGACCGCCTGCCCGAGCCGCCGCGGTAGGGGCGCGGGCGGGGCGCCGCTGCGCCTCGTCCGCGGGAGAGCGGTCCTTCGCACCCGCAAAGGAGGAGAAGCGTGGCCTACAGCGTGGTACTGACCGATGATCCGGCGCCGCAGGTGCGGCGCATCACCCTGAACCGCCCCGAGAAGCGCAATGCGCTCAACCACGCCCTCCGCGGGGAGATCCTCCAGGCCCTCCAGGAGGCGGACCAGGATCCCGACGTCCGCGTCATGATCGTGCGGGGGGCGGGCAAGTGCTTCTCGGCGGGCTACGACCTGGGTGGCGGCAACGACGGGCTCCCCCTCCCCTGGTACACGCCGGGCGGTGACGGCCACTGGCCTCGCCACGTGACCCAGGGCTGGATGAGCATCTGGGAGCTCGGGAAGCCCGTCATCGCCCAGGTGCACGGCTACTGCCTGGCCGGCGGCAGCGAGCTCGCCACCTGCTGCGACCTCGTCTACATGGCCCACGACGCGGAGATGGGCTACCCGGCCGTGCGCTTCGGCGTGCCCGACAACCACTTCCACGCCTGGTTCGTCGGCATGCGCAAGGCCATGGAGATGATGGTCACCGGCGACTCCATCACGGGGATCGAGGCCGCGCGCCTGGGCTGGGCGAACGCCTCGTACCCGGCGGAGGAGCTCGAGGCGAGGGTGCTCGAGGTCGCCCGGCGGATCTGCGGCGTGCCGCCCGACCTCGTCCAGCTCAACAAGCGCGTCGTCCATCGCCAGATGGAGATCATGGGTCTGCACACGGGCATCCGAGCCGGTTCGGAGCTCTGCGCCCTGGGGACGCATCAGAAGAGCATGCACAAGTTCGTCGAGAGCATTCGGAAGAAGGGCCTCACCGAGGCCCTGCAACAGCGCGACGCGCCCTTCGGGGACTACCGGGCCAAGGAGGGGAAGGCCGGGGACTGAGCGGTCCTGCGCCAGACGCTCGCCAGCCAGGGCTGGCGCTCGAGCGGCAGTCCGGCAGGGCGGTGGTAGTGGAGGAGCTCGACGAACCCCGCATCGGACAGGTAGCGGCGCCAGCGCTCGAGGTCGTGATACGCGCCGTAGCGCCCGTGATTCCAGCCCTCCTGGCCCTCGCCGCGCGGGTTCGAGCTGAAGAGCACCCCGCCCGCCTTGAGGGTTGCGCGCAGTGCGAGCAGGACGCGCGGCAGCTCCTGGCCGGGTACGTGGAAGAGCGCGGCGTTGGCGAAGACGCCGTCGAAGCGGGCCTCGGGCAGATCGAGCTCGAGAAAATCCTGCTGCCAGACCTCGCATCCGCTGTAGGAGCGCGCCATGGCGGCGAGGCGCGCGGCGCCTTCCAGGCCCACCGCCCGATGACCGAGCTCGGCGAATGCCTTGAGGTCGCGCCCCGGCCCGCAGCCAAAGTCGAGGATCGCAAGAGGCGGCGCGCCCTCGATGTATCGCAAGAGCGCCGCGATGTTCTGGCTGACGTCGTGGTCGCGCGTGCCTTCCCAGAACTCCTCGGCGCGCTGGTTGTAGTGTTCCAGCGTGAGGCGGGAGACCTCCTTCAGGTCGTGCGGCTTCAGCTTCACTTCGATCGGGTCACGCGAGCTGCCCGCCGTCGGGAAGCTCCGCCGCCCGGCGCGGTCGCGCTGGGGCGCTCGGGCCGGGATTCTAGTAGCGGCCGCCCCGCTGGCTGCGATCCTGGGCCTCGTTCACCTTGATGTTCCGGCCCCCGAGGTCGCTTCCGTCCAGGGCGCGGATGGCGTCCTGCGCGGCGCTGGCGTCCTCCATCTCCACGAAGGCGAACCCGCGCGGACGGCCTGTCTCGCGATCCATGATCACGTTCACCGACTCGACGGCGCCGTGGCGAGCGAAGAGCTCCTTGAGGTCGGCCTCGGTGCTGGTGAAGGGAAGGTTTCCGATGTAGAGCTTCTTGCTCAATCGAGTGTCCTCTCCGCCCGAGGCCGAGATCCGACCGGGGCGCAATGACCGGCGGGAGTCCCTCGGGATGTCCGAGAGGCGGCGCCCACCGGGGCGAAAGACTCACTGGGGGACGAAGTCAGGCAGGCTGGGAGGAAGGCTGCGTGGTCGGCCCTTGAGTGGCGTTCCTCTCGGGAGGGTAGCGGCGCGTGCCGCATGCGCAAGGGAGTGGATCGAAGGCTCGACTCGGATCACCGGCTGCGGCTGCAACCCGGGCGGTGCCGCAGTAAGCTCGCGCAGCCCATGGATCCTTCGGAGCTCGAGATCCTCGCCTACGAGGCGAACCCCCTCGGCATGATCTGCCTGAGGCGCCGGGGGCTGCGCTCGGAGCCCGGGACCGTGGTGACGGAGATCACCCTCGACCATCAGTTCCTCATGAGCAGTCACAACACGGTTTCCGAGTGCGCGCTGGCGACGCAGGCGCTCGGCCTGCACGGAGGAGCGGGCCTGCAGGTCCTGGTCGGGGGACTCGGGCTCGGGTATACGGCGCGGGCGGCGCTCGGCTCGGACCGCGTGGCGCAGGTCGAGGTCGTCGAGCTCCTGCCGCAGGTGATCGACTGGTTCGAGCGGCGCCTCTTGCCGCTGGCCGACGAGCTGAGAGCGGATCCCCGCTTCGCCGTGAGCCAGGGCGACGTCTACGCCCGGCTCTCGCTCCCGCCGCTGCGGCAGCACGACCTGATCCTGATCGACGTGGACCATTCCCCCAGCGAACGCCTCGCCGATGCGAATGGGTCGTTCTACGGCGAGGAGGGCCTGGGGCGGGCGAGGCAGCACCTGGCGCCCGAGGGCGTGCTCGGCGTCTGGTCCTATGCCGAGAGCCCCGTCTTCGAGGCCGCGCTGCGCGCCGTCTTCCGCGACGTTCGCGTCGAGGCGGTGCGTTTCCAGAACCGCGTGCTCGAGGAGCCCGAGACGAACTGGCTCTACTTCGCGCGGGGGTAAAGGCGCTCGTAGCGCCTGCCTCTTCCTCCAGAGCTCATCCGTGGCCTTCCGCCCCATGACGCGGAGGCTACGGCGCGAAGCGGCGCCCCTGGGCCTGCTCGGCGGGGATGATCGTTGACCCTACGGAACCCGCGCGAACGCGGGCTTCGCAGGTTGCGAGCGCCAGACGTTGCAGCCCAGACCGGGCGATGCCTCAGGGATCAAGGCAGGGGCGGCGGCAGCGGGAGCCCGACGCGAATCCGCTCCGAGAAGTCCGCTGCCGCATCGGCGGCATGCGCCCGATCGTTCACCCGCGAGACGCGGCGCAGCTCGGGGAAGGGCAGGGACCGGTCGATCAGGTCGAGCTCGTAGCCGTATTCCGGCACGTAGCCCGAGACCAGCACCTTCCAGGACAAGGGGGGCGAGCCCGGGTTCACGCGCGTGTGCATCAGCACCACCGTCGTGCAGTTGGTCGTCCCCGTGTTGTAGAACTCCGGGGTCTCCTTCAGGTCGTTGATCGTCTTCACGTAGTCGAGGAAGAAGCGCCGGATGTTCTCCACCCGCGCGTCCACGCGGTACACGTAGACGTCCTCGGGCGGGTCCTTGCGGTAGTTGGTGCGCAGACGGATCACGTCGCGCTCGTCCGCCACCACGTAGATCAGCTCGTACTGCTTGAAGAAGCCGGCGATGGTGGAGTAGCCCTCGCCCTTCTCCTTGCGCGTCTCGACGGAGATCGCGAGGTGGCCCTGCTCGCCGAAGTCGAAGCTCACGAAGATGTGGGCGATGGAGGGGCCCATCCAGTAGACGGCGATCAGGTCCGCCCCTTCGAGCTTCCTCACGTCGAAGGTCTTGTCGTACCAGTGGGGTGTGTAGTCGGTCTCGCTGCGGTAGTCGAAGTCGCGGATGTCGTGGAAGGTGACGAGGTCTCCCTCGATGCTGGCCCAGGGCAGCCGCGAGACATCGGTCTGCCAGTCGCGGTCGTGGGAGGGAGGGATACGCCACCACCAGGCCAGGAGCAGCGCAAAGGCGACGAAGAAGCCCGCGAGCGTGCGGCGCCGCCGCGGCAGCACGAGGAAGGCCAGCACGGTGCCCCCCGCGAAGGCGGCGGCGAGCGGGTCGCGCAACGGGGCCGGCAGGTGCGAGTACCGGATGGCCAGCGTGCCCCAGCCCGTCAGGCCGGCTACCAGCAGGGCGAGGAGGCCCACGCCGAGGACCTTCGAGACCAGCCTCATGCAATGCTCCCCCGAAACCGGCGCCGAGTCTACTGAGGCCGGGCTCCGCCCGCGACCCCGCCCGCGCGGCCGTCCGTTCCCTCCGGAGGGCGCTCCGGCGCCGGCTCGGCGGCAGGTTCGGCGGGCGCGCCGCGTGCACGCGCTAGCGGCGCTTGCGCGAGAGCCTCGCCCCAGCGAAGAGGAGGCTCGCGCCGAGGAGCGCCACCCCGAGCAGCGGAAGGGCCGGGACGAAGCCGCCCGAAAGCCGCCCCTTCAACCAGTACTGCGCGTTCCCCATGCTGAGCGAGGTGGGCGCGGCGACCCGCTGCACGAAGGGCACCGAGGTGAATCCGGTCCCGTGGAACGTCCAGGTGCCGAGGTCGTAGAACGGCGACGGGAGCATCGGATCCATCGTCATCAGGTCGGGGACCCCGGTGTAGGTGCAGATGTAGGTCGGGCTCGAGTGGCAGTAGAAGCCGCCCGTCACCGTCCAGCCCGTCACGAGGCCCCAGGCGATGGAGCTAGCCGCGCTGCCGGTCCCGGTGAAGGTCAGTCCCTTCTTCGGCCCCTGCTCGGAGAGCATGCTGAGGAAGATGAAGCCCGAATACGAGACGATGCTGACCGGAAAGCTGGTCTCGACCTCTTGCACGAGGCGCAGCGTCTTCAGCACGGGGCTGCCGTCGCCGTGGTCGTCGATCAGGCCCCTGCTCCTGGTCTCGGCCGGCCCGCGGTTGCCCGGCTCGTAGTTGTTCAGCTGCGGATTCGCGGTGTTGAACTCCGCGATAGCCGTCCACTCGATGCGGTAGTGCCTGAGGACCGCTCCAACGGGCGAACCCATCGCGAGCGTCGCAGCGAGGCTCAAATGGAGGGCCGTCCAGCGCATGGCGCCCCCGGGAAGACTCTACCACGGCGCCGGGGCGCGAGAGAAGGCGGGAACCCCGAGCGCCTCTGGCGTCACTTACCTGGAGTGTCGAGCATGATGCCTATGGCCGCCATGCGCTCTTGAGCGTTGGGCTGATCTGCCCCAAGGCCGAATTCGATCGAGCGGAGCTCGAAACGCTGATTGGTGAAGTAGAAGGTAAACGCGAGGACGGCCCGCGAAATCTTCTTGTTCGTCGTATTGAATGAAACCCCTGCACTGATGCCCTCATTCGGAAGGTTGTCCCAATAGGCATTGGAAACGGATCCCACGGCGATTCGATAGAACGGTTGAGCCGTAGGTGTGAGCGTGAAGGTCTCAAGCTCTCCGAACTGCTGCGTCAGGACCGCGAGTTGTCTGCGGATGATCTTCCGATCGTCGACTCTCTGCTGCTCGGTATATGACGATGGGTAATGGAATTCATCGGCGACTGACTCGAGGCTTCCCGATTGGAGCCGAGTCGCGATGCTTGCTGCTCTTGCAATCAACTGGCTCCGAGCCTCCGCCTCCGAATTGGAGGTTTCGGCCGGTGCGGCGCTAGCAGAGTCGGCGAGCACGAAACCAAGCGAGAGGGCAACTGCGAGCAGCCGCACGGGTGACACCTCGAGCGGTCCCGACCCCTCACGCCCAAAAGCGGCGCCCGGTGCCGGCGTTGACTCGCTGGCGTGGCCGCTTGCGTTCGAGCTCTCGCGAGAGAAGGTCGGAGACGTACGCTGTCGCGGAGAGCAGCTCGGCACGGGCCCTCGCCTTGAGGCGCTTCACTGAACCGCCCCGGGTTCTCCGGAGACTCCGTTACGTGAGTCCGACCGCCGTGGCCGGAGCTCCTCGACCTGCATCGTACAGCGCCTCGAGCTCCACCGGGGGAATGTTTCCGATGGGTCCG
>Ga0187892_10001851_pt1 | contig 46143 bp, 52 predicted proteins | sample MA1701073metaG_FD_139345 | JGI IMG/M metagenome (GOLD analysis project Ga0187892, IMG submission 139345) | Bio-ooze microbial communities from a basaltic lava cave in the Kipuka Kanohina Cave System on the Island of Hawaii, USA - MA170107-3 metaG ...
ACGCTCAACGCTCAACGCTCAACGCTCAACGCTCAACGCTCACCGCTCAACCTCTTCCGTGCGCGCCACCACCAGCCCCGTGACATGGCCCGCCCCCGCGGCACGCAGGGCCGTTGCTGCCGCGAACAGCGAGGCGCCGCTGGTCATCACGTCGTCGACCAGCACGACGCGGCGGCCGCGCAGCTCGGACGCGCGCAGCGGGGCCACGGCAAAGGCCTGGCTCACATTGCGCAGCCGCTCGGAGCGCGGCAGCGCGCTTTGGGGCAGGGTGTCGCGGATGCGCAGCAGCAGGCCGGCATCGGTCTGGGCCGGGGCCAGGCGGCGCGCCAGCTCGAGCGCCTGGTTGAAGCCGCGCTCGCGCAGGCGCTGGCGCGACAGCGGCATCGGCAGGACCCAGTCGGCCTGCTCCAGCGCCGGCTCGACCCAGGGCGTGCTCCGCAGCAAACTCGCCAGGGTTTCGGCCCAGCCCGGGTTGCCATGGAATTTGTAGCTGGCGATGCAGCCGGACCATGGGTAGCCATAGGGGACGGCGGCAAAACAGGCGTCCAGCGGCGGGGCCGAGCGAAGGCAGGCGCCGCATCGCCCGATGCCGGCCGCCACGGGCAGGGCGCAGCCGGTGCAGCGCGGCACCGGCTGGGCGAAGCGCGCCACGCAGGCCTCGCAGACCGGCTGCGAGGGCCAGGCATGGCAGGCGGCGCACTGGCTCGGCAGGCGGGCACAAGCCCTCTCTATCAGCTGGCGAAACATCGGGCCAATATACTCGCCACGCCATCGACCACGACCATGCCCCACGAGCGTCCCCCCACCATCGACCCCACCGCCGCCAGCCGCTGGGAGCACAGGGCGCCCGCCCTTTCGCCCTGGCTGCATGAGGAGGTGGCGCGCCGCATGGAGGACCGGCTGCAGTGGATCAAGCTGCAGCCCCGGGCCTGGGCCCACTGGGGCGCCGTGCGCGGCGGACTGCAGGCCCATGCCCAGCTCAGCCGCCGCTATCCCAATGCCACCTGCTTTGTGGTCGAAGCCCCCGGAAAACAGTCCGATGCAGCTATTAAATCAATAGCGAAACCCTGGTGGAACCCGGCCCGCTGGGCGGCTGCGCCGATCCGTCTGGAAACGCCGCCCGAGGGTGGGGTCGACATGCTGTGGGCCAACATGGCCCTGCACATGGCGGCTGAGCCGCAGGCCCTGATGGCGCAATGGCATCGTGCGCTGGCGGTCGACGGTTTCCTGATGTTCTCCTGCCTCGGCCCCGACACCGTGAAGGAGCTGCGGGCCCTGTACCAGGCGCTGGGCTGGCCGGCCCCGGGCCACGAGTTCACCGACATGCACGACTGGGGCGACATGCTGGTCCACGCCGGTTTTGCCGAACCCGTGATGGACATGGAGCACATCACGCTGAGCTACGAAACACCGGCGCGGCTGCTTGAGGAACTGCGCGAGCTGGGCTGCAACCTGCACCCCCAGCGCTTTGCGGCCCTGCGCGGCAGGCGCTGGCGCGAGCAGCTGGAGCGCGAGCTGGCCGGCCGGCTGGCCGACGCCCAAGGCCGGCTGTCGCTGACGTTCGAAATCATCTACGGCCATGCGCTCAGGCCCAAACCCCGGCTGGGCGTCAGCGCGCAAAGCGCGATCTCGCTGCAGGACATGAGGGCCATGCTGCACCAGGGCAAATCGGGCGGGACCTGAAGTCCCGCGCTCCTGTGAATCGGGGTGGCCGGCGGGCGGGCGGCCAGGCAAGCCAAGCTACAATGCGGAGTTTTTGAAATTTTGGGTATCTTCCCGCGCTGGATGTGAGCGAGTGCCGGCAGGCCGATGAGGCCTGTGCTCGGGAGGGCCGGATTGTGAGCGTTGCCGGTGGCTAACCTCGTATTTCGTTTCGCCACAGTGTCGGGCCAGAACGTCCATTGGCTCCTGAAGCGCAATTGTTCGGTGACGCCGGCCCAGCTGGGCTGGCTGTACGCCTCGTTGTGTCTGGTGTCGCTCGGAATCGGGGCCTTCTTCTGGCTCAGGGGCGCGCCGCTGGTGATGCCGTTTGCAGGGCTGGAGCTGGTGGCGGTGGGGATTGCGTTTGTGGCCTATGCCCGTCATGCCACCGATGGCGAGAGGATTTCGCTGGAGGGGGCCCGGCTGGTGGTCGAACTGGAGAGCGCGGGCCGGCTGGAGCGCTCGGAGTTCGACCGCGAATGGGTTCGTGTGGAGCCCCAGGCGGGTGACGGCTCGCTGATCGAGCTGTCCGGCCAGGGGCGATCGGTGCACGTGGGGCGCTATGTGCGCCCCGAGCTGCGTCCGGCGCTGGCCCGTGAGATCAGGATGGCCTTGCGCGGTGCCGGGGCGGCGGAAACGATTGGTTAAATTGAGGCAATGAAGAAGTGAACACGATGAAGAGCATTTCCAACAAGTTGGCTTCACTGCTGCTCATGGCAGGTGCTTGGGTCAGCACGGCGGCTTACGCGGTCAATGATCTGCCGGGCGGCCCTGCCGTACGCCAGCTGAACCTGCACCCGCCGGTCACCAAGATCGCCGAAGAGCAGCATTGGCTGCACTGGTTCATGATGATTATTTGCACGGTGATCTTCGTGGCGGTGTTCGGTGTGATGTTCTATTCGATCTGGAAGCACCGCAAGTCGGTGGGCCACAAGCCGGCCAACTTCCATGAGTCGGTCACGGTCGAAATCATCTGGACCATCGTTCCCTTCATCATCGTGATCCTGATGGCCTTGCCGGCCACCAAGGTGCTGGTCGCCCAGAAAGACACGACCAACGCCGACCTGACCATCAAGGCCACCGGCTACCAGTGGAAGTGGGGTTATGACTACCTCAAGGGCGAAGGCGAGGGCATCGGCTTCGTTTCCACGCTGGACAGCACGCACCGCGAAATTTCCGACAGCGGCGTCAAGAGCGGCTTTCCCGACAACTACCTGCTCAAGGTCGACAACCCGCTGGTCGTGCCGGTTGGCAAGAAGGTGCGCGTGATCACCACCGCCAACGACGTGATCCACGCCTTCATGGTGCCGGCCTTCGGCATCAAGCAGGACGCGGTGCCCGGCTTCGTGCGCGACACCTGGTTCCGCGCCGAGAAGACGGGCGACTTCTACGGCCAATGCGCCGAGCTCTGCGGCAAGGAGCACGCCTACATGCCGATCCATGTGAAAGTGGTCTCGGCCGAAGACTATTCCAAATGGGTTGATGGCGAGAAGAAGAAGATGGCCGCCAAGCTCGACGATCCGACCAAGGTCTGGAAGCTCGACGAAATCCTCAAGCGCGGCGAAAAAGTCTATGCCGCCAACTGCGCCGCCTGCCACCAGGCCAACGGCAAGGGCGCGGGCCCGATCAAGCCGCTGGACGGCGCAGCCGTGGTGCTCGACGCCGACAAGAGCAAGGAAATCGCCGTGGTGCTCAACGGCCAGAACCAGGGCGCGATGCCGGCCTGGAAGCAGCTTTCCGACACCGATATTGCCGCCGTGATCAGCTACACCAAGAACAACTGGTCGAACAAGACCGGCCAGCTGGTCCAGCCCGCCGACGTCAAGGCCGCGCGCAAGTAACCGAAGTCGAAAACTAGATTGAGAAGGAAATCAAGATGAGTGCAGTTCTCGACCCGCACGCTCACGGCCACGACGAGCACCACCACGCGCCGACCGGCTGGCGCCGCTGGGTGTTCGCGACCAACCACAAGGACATCGGCACGCTGTACCTGCTGTTCAGCTTCACCATGCTGATGGTCGGGGGCATTCTGGCGCTCTTGATCCGTGCCGAGCTGTTCCAGCCCGGCCTGCAGCTGGTCAATCCCGAGCTGTTCAACCAGCTCACCACCATGCACGGTCTGATCATGGTGTTCGGCGCCATCATGCCGGGCTTCGTGGGCTTCGCGAACTGGATGATTCCGATGCAGATCGGCGCCTCCGACATGGCGTTCGCCCGCATGAACAATTTCAGCTTCTGGCTGCTGATCCCCGCGGCCGTCATGCTGGTCGGTTCGTTCTTCATGCCCGGCGGCGCACCCGCGGCCGGCTGGACGCTGTACGCGCCGCTGACGCTGCAAATGGGCCCGTCGATGGATGCCGGCATTTTTGCCATGCACATCATGGGCGCGAGCTCCATCATGGGCTCGATCAACATCATCGTGACCATCCTCAACATGCGCGCCCCCGGCATGACGCTGATGAGGATGCCGATGTTCTGCTGGACCTGGCTGATCACGGCCTACCTGCTGATCGCCGTGATGCCCGTGCTCGCCGGCGCCATCACCATGACGTTGACCGACCGCCATTTCGGCACCACCTTCTTCAATCCCGCCGGCGGCGGCGACCCGGTGATGTACCAGCATATCTTCTGGTTCTTCGGCCACCCCGAGGTCTACATCATGATCCTGCCGGCCTTCGGCATCGTGAGCCAGATCGTCCCGGCGTTCTCGCGCAAGAAGCTGTTCGGCTACGCCTCCATGGTGTACGCGACCTCGTCGATCGCGATCCTGTCCTTCATCGTCTGGGCCCACCACATGTTCACCACCGGCATGCCGGTGACGGGCCAGCTGTTCTTCATGTACGCGACCATGCTGATCGCGGTGCCGACGGCCGTGAAGATCTTCAACTGGATCGCCACCATGTGGCAGGGTTCGATGACCTTCGAAACCCCGATGCTGTTCGCGGTCGGCTTCATCTTCGTGTTCACGATGGGCGGCTTCACCGGCCTGATCCTGGCCATGGCGCCGATCGACATCCAGCTGCAGGACACCTACTACGTGGTCGCCCACTTCCACTACGTGCTGGTGGCCGGTTCGCTGTACGCGATGTTTGCCGGCTATTACTACTGGGCGCCGAAATGGACCGGCGTGATGTACAACGAGGCGCGCGGCAAGATCCACTTCTGGTGGTCGCTGATCGCGTTCAACGTGACCTTCTTCCCCATGCACTTCCTGGGTTTGGCCGGCATGCCGCGCCGCTATGCCGACTACCCGATGCAGTTCGCCGACTTCAACGCGATTGCCACGGTCGGTGCCTTCGCCTTCGGTATCGCGCAGGTCTATTTCTTCGTGTTCATCGTGCTGCCCGCAATGATGGGCAAGGGCGAGAAAGCCGCTCAGAAACCCTGGGAGGCCGCCGAGGGCCTGGAGTGGGAAGTGCCGTCGCCGGCCCCGTTCCACACCTTCGAGAACCCGCCCAAGCTGAACGCGGCAGCGACCAAGGTCATCGGCTGAGAGGGCAGGCCATGACATCCGAGCAAAAGAAAGGCAACCTGCGCCTGGCGCTGATCCTGGCGTCGATCGCGCTGGTATTGTTCGTCGGCTTCATGGCCAAGATGGTGTTGCTGGGCCGTTGAGCGGCGGCGCAAGCACATGAGCATCCGTCGCGAGAACGTCAAAATGGTGGGCAAGCTGGCCGTGGTCGCGGCCGGCATGTTCGCCTTTGGCTATGCCCTGATACCGATCTACAAGCACATCTGCGAGATGACCGGGCTCAACATCCTGGCGCTCAGCGAGCGGCAGGTTCCGGGCAACGGCGCGGCCGGCAAGGATGTCGTGCTGCCGGCCAACACCCAGGTCGACACGAGTCGCACCATCACGGTGGAGTTCGATGCCAATGCGCGCGGGCCCTGGGAATTCAAGCCCGCCCAGCGCTCGGTGCAGGTGCACCCCGGCGAGCTCACGACCGTGATGTACGAGTTCCAGAATGTGCAGAATCGCCGCATGGCGGCCCAGGCGATTCCGAGTTACGCGCCGCGCCAGGCCGCGGCCCACTTCAACAAGCTCGAGTGTTTCTGCTTCAACCAGTACACGCTGGAGCCCGGCGAGAAAAAAGTCTGGCCCGTGGCCTTCGTGATCGACCCCAGGCTGTCCAGGGACGTGAGCACCATCACCTTGTCCTACACCTTCTTCGAAGTCGGCGGCAAGACGCCTGCTGCGCCCGTGTCGACCACGGATGCGCTCCGGCATCTGGATGCAAAGGTGGGGTCGTGAACGATCCCCATACCCCTGCCGGCGGGCCCAAGGGCTCGTTGTGGCGCACCGTCAGGGCAGTCGCCTGGTCGTTCCTGGGCATACGCAAGCGCAGCGGCTACCAGGAAGACCTGGCCAGGCTCAACCCCGTTCACATCATCGTGGCGGGCATCGCAGGCGCTGCACTGTTCGTGCTGGGGCTGGTTGTGCTGGTCAACTGGGTGGTATCGAAGTAGCGACGTCGCAGGCTGAAAAAATGGCAGGAAAAGATTTGAGAGAGTCAGGAGCAGAAATGAGTTCAACCACGCATAGCGCAACCCCGTACTACTACGTTCCCCACCCGTCGCGCCATCCGGCCCTGTCGGCGCTGGGCCTGTTCTTCGTGATCTTCGGCGCAACCCAGTGGATCAACGGCGTGGACTGGGGCAAGTACTTGCTGGCCCTGGGCATGGTCTGGTGGCTGGGCGTGCTCTACCAGTGGTTCCGCGACGCCATCCACGAAAACGAAGGCGGCTTGTACGGCCACAAGGTCGACCTGTCCTACCGCTGGAGCATGAGCTGGTTCATCTTCTCCGAAGTCATGTTCTTCGGCGCCTTCTTCTCGGCCCTGTGGTGGGTTCGCGCCCATTCGGTGCCGGCGCTCGGCAGCCTGGACAATGCCTTGCTGTGGCCCGACTTCAAGGCCGTCTGGCCCACGCTGGCCGCCGGCGCGACGACTTCACCGGCGGCCATCATCGAGCCGTTCCAGACCATGGGTCCGCTGTGGCTGCCCACGATCAACACGGCCCTGCTGCTGAGCTCGGGTGTCACGGTCACGATTGCCCACCATGCGATTCGCGAGAACCAGCGCGGCAAGACCATCGCCTTCATGTGGATGACGGTGCTGCTGGGCTTCACCTTCCTGTGCGTGCAGGGCTACGAGTATTTCCATGCCTACACCGACCTGAACCTCAAGCTCTCCTCGGGCGTCTATGGCTCGACCTTCTTCATGCTGACCGGCTTTCACGGCTTCCACGTGCTGGTCGGCATGCTGATGCTGTTTTTCATCACGCTGCGCCTGCAAAAAGGTCATTTCACCGCCGACAGCCATTTCGGCTTCGAAGGCGCGGCCTGGTACTGGCACTTTGTCGATGTGGTCTGGCTGGGCCTGTATTCGCTGGTCTACTGGCTCTGAGCGCCCCCAGCCCTGCCGCTTCGCGCCAGGCCCCCCGAGGGGGTACAAGAAAACCTTGGGGCGGCCCGGCGTTTTCTTGACAGGGGCGGCTGCTGCGTGGCCTGTCCGAGGTCGCCCACCATGCCGCGTTGTGCCCCAGAAATAAAAAGGCCGCATCGCGGCCTTTTTATTTTCCGAGCGGGATGCCCGTCGGCTGGATGAGCCCAAATTTCCAGGCCAGCAGAATGCAGATGAACAGCAGCACCGAAAATCCGATGCGAAACGCCAGGGCGCGGGCCATGTGGCCCGATTTGCCGTCCCGTCCGCCCTTCATCATGAAAAACAGCGCGGCGCCGAGGCTGCCAAGGATGGCCACGAAGGCGAGCAGGACGAGGTACTTCATGGAGCGCATTATCCCGTGAGTCCGAAGGCGCGTTTCTGGCTGCTGACCCTGGGCGCCCTGACCGGTGTCGCTCTGACGCTGTCCTTGGGCCGATGGCAGCTTTCACGGGCCGCCGAGAAACAGGCCCTGCAGGCCGCGATCGAGGCCAGACGCCGGCTTCCCGCGCTCGACGGCCAGGCCCTGAGTGCCGCGGATCCGTTGGCGGCGCTGGTGCACCGCCAGATCCGGCTGCGGGGCCGCTGGCTGTCGCCTCATACCGTGTTCCTGGACAACCGCCAGATGCACGGCAGGCCCGGCTTCTTTGTGCTAACGCCGCTGCAGCTGGAGGGCAGCGCCACCGTGGTCCTGGTGCAGCGCGGTTGGGTCCCACGCAATTTTGTCGACCGCAGCGCGCTGCCGCAGATCGCCACGCCGCAGGGCCTGGTCGCGATCGAGGGCCGGATTGCCCCGCCGCCGTCCAAGCTATACGAGTTCAGGGGCGCCGAGGGGGGGGCCATCCGGCAAAATCTCGACTTGGCTGAATTCAGCGCCGAGACCCGGCTGCCGCTGCTGGGCCTGTCCGTGCTGCAGACCGGCGCGCCCGGCGACGGCCTGCAGCGCGAATGGCCCGAAGCCGGCAGCGGCGTGGAAAAACATTACGGTTACGCATTTCAATGGTTGGGCTTGAGCAGCCTGATTGCAATTCTTTATGTCTGGTTCCAATTCATTGCACCCCGCCGGCGCCAGGCCCGCCGCTCCTGACGAGCCGCTGGGCCTGACCGTGCATTCCATGCCCGAGGCCGCGGCGGCAGGGCAGGCGCAGCGCACCCGCTGGGGGCGCTGGAAAATGTTCGCCGTGCTGCTGGTCTGCGCCGCGCCCGTGATTGCCTCGTATTTCACCTACTACGTGATCCGTCCCGAGGGGCGGCGCAATTACGGCGAGCTGATCGACCCGCAGCGCGCCCTGCCCGACCTGGCCACGCTGAGCCTCGGCGGCGAGCGTGGCAACCTGCGCGCCCTCAAAGGGCAGTGGCTGCTTCTCAGCGTGGCCGGCGGCGGTTGCGACAAGGCCTGCCAGAGCCATTTGTACCTGCAGCGCCAGCTGCGCGAGAGCCTGGGCAAGGACAAGGGCAGGATGGACTGGGTCTGGCTCATCAGCGACGAAGCGCCCGTGGCCGAGGCCCTGCGCCCGGCGCTCAAGGACGCGACTGTGCTGCGGGTGAGCGAGGCGTCGCTGGCGCAGTGGCTGCAGCCCGCGGGCGGGCACCAGATCGCCGAGCACCTCTACGTGGTCGATCCCATGGGCCACTGGATGATGCGTTTCCCGGCATTGAATGGTGCCCCCACGCTCGGCACTGGCGTATCCTTGCTGCCCCCCGAGGGGGTCCGCCCGGCCAAGGGCGGCCCGTCGACGGGCGTGGATGCTGCCGCCTTCGCAAAGATGAAGCGCGACCTGGAGCGCCTGATGCGCGCTTCCGCGTCCTGGGACAAGGAAGGGCGTCAGGACTGACCATGGACGGACAAGCGCTGTACGACCTGTCGCCCGCAGTCCGGCTCATGCTGATGGGCGTCGTGATCGCGCTCGGGCCCCTGGCCTGGGTCTGGCTGCGCAACAAGAATGCCGAGCCCGCGCGGCGGCTGCAGGCCCTGACTGTGCTGACCCTGTTTCTGACCTTCGACCTGGTGCTGTTCGGCGCGTTCACGCGGCTGACCGATTCGGGCCTGGGCTGCCCCGACTGGCCCGGGTGCTACGGCAACGCCAGCCCGCTCGGGGCCCAGGCCGAGATCGCGGCGGCCCAGAGCGCGATGCCCAGCGGCCCGGTCACGCACGGCAAGGCCTGGGTCGAGATGATTCACCGCTATCTGGCCACCGGCGTCGGCGTGCTGATCCTGACACTGGCCGCTGCCAGCTGGCTGGCGCGCAGGCGCCCTCAGAACAGCATGGTGATCAACCCCTGGTGGCCCACGCTCACCCTGGCCTGGGTCTGCGTGCAGGGTGCGTTCGGTGCGCTGACCGTGACCATGAAGCTGTTTCCCGCCATCGTGACCCTGCACCTTTTGGGCGGCATGGGGCTGCTGGCCTTGCTGTGCGCCCAGGCCCTGCGCTATGCCCAGGCGCGGCAGGGCCACCTGCGCGTGCCGCTGGCCGCTACGGCCCGCGGCTGGCTGCTTTTCACGTTCGCGCTGGTCGTGGCTCAGATTGCCCTGGGCGGCTGGGTCAGCACCAATTACGCGGTGCTGGCCTGCAGTGAATTTCCCCAGTGCCAGAACAGCTGGTGGCCGCCCATGGATTTCGAGCAGGGCTTCGAGCTCTGGCGCGAACTGGGGCGGCTGTCCGATGGCAGCCATATCAGCTTTGCCGCGCTGACCGCGATTCACTACGTCCACCGCCTGTCGGCCTATGCGGTATTCGCGGCACTTGCAGCCCTGGCCTGGCGCCTGCACGGCACGGGCCTGCGGCCTCAGGCGCGCTGGCTCGCGGCTCTGGCGCTGTGGCAGTTCGCCACCGGCCTGTCCAACGTGGTGCTCGATTGGCCGCTGGTGGCAGCCGTGTCGCACACCGGCGGGGCCGCCGCCCTCGTGGTCGTGCTGACCTGGGCCTGGTTTGCCAGCCGTCGCGCCGCGCAGCCGGTGGGCCTTTCCAACATCAATGCGTCGAGGCTGCCTGCATGAGCGCCGCCGGACCGCTCCCAGGCGCGGGCCCCCTTCTTCAGGAGGGGGTGGGCGCAGCACACGAAGTGGCAAGCCTGGGGGAGGTTATCCAATGAGCGCCGTCCAATCACTCGCCCTGCCGTCGCGTTGGCGGCAGTTCTACGCGCTGACCAAGCCGCGCGTGGTCCAACTCATCGTGTTCTGTGCGCTGATCGGCATGGTGCTGGCCGTGCCGGGCCTGCCGTCGGTCGACGACCTGCGGCTGGGGCTCATCGCCTGCCTGGGCATCTGGTTGGTGGCGGGGGCGGCCGCCGCCTTCAACTGCCTGGTCGAAAAGGGCATCGATGCCAAGATGAAGCGCACGGCCTGGCGGCCCACGGCCCAGGGCGAGCTCAGCGACTGGCAGACCCTGCTGTTTTCGGCCGTGCTGTGCGCCGCGGGCTCGGCGCTGCTTTACGCCTGGGTCAACCCGCTGACCATGTGGCTGACCTTTGCGACCTTTGTCGGCTATGCGGTGGTCTACACCGTGATCCTCAAGCCGCTGACGCCGCAAAACATCGTGATCGGCGGTGCCTCGGGCGCGATGCCGCCGGTGCTGGGCTGGGCCGCGATGACCGGCGATGTGGGCCCCGAGGCGCTGATCCTGTTCCTGATCATCTTCCTGTGGACGCCGCCGCATTTCTGGGCGCTGGCGCTGTACCGGGTCGAGGACTACCGCAAATCGGGCCTGCCCATGCTGCCGGTCACGCATGGCAACGAGTTCACGCGCCTGCAGGTGCTGCTCTACACGCTCGTGCTGTTCGCGGCCTGTCTGATGCCTTTCATCTACGGCATGAGTTCGTGGATCTACCTGGTCGCGGCCCTGGGCTTGAGCGTCGGCTTTACCGCCCATGCGTTCCGGCTCTGGCGCAGCTATTCTGACGAGCTGGCGCGCCGCACCTTCCGTTTTTCGCTTATCCACCTTAGCGTTTTGTTCGCGGCGCTGCTGGTCGACCACTACGTTTTCTGAGGACTCTCATGAACAGACGTGATGCTATTCAATTCATAGCGCTTGGCACCCTGCTGACGGGGGCTGGAGGCCTTGTTTCTGCCTGCTCGGAGGCCAGGCCGCAGTTCCGGGCCGTGGACATCACGGGCGCCGACTATGCCAGGGACTTCCAGCTGACCGACCACAATGGCCAGCCGCGCAGCCTCAAGGATTTCAGGGGCAAGGCGGTCGTCATGTTCTTCGGCTTTACCCAATGCCCGGACGTCTGCCCCAGCTCGATGGCCGAGCTCGCGGAGGTCAAGAAGCTGCTGGGCAAGGACGGCGAGCGCTTCCAGGGCCTGTTCGTGACGATCGACCCCGAGCGCGACACGCCCGCGGTCCTCAAGGCCTATATGGCCAACTTCGACCCCACGTTCCTGGCGCTCAGCACCACGCCGGAGCAGCTCGTCCAGCTGGCCAAGGAGTACAAGATCTACTACAAGAAGGTCGATGGCAAGACGCCCACCAGCTACACCATGGACCACTCGGCCGGCAGCTATGTCTACGACACCCAGGGCCGGCTGCGGCTGTACAACCGCTACGGCATGGGGGCACAGGCACTGGCGTCTGACATTGCGCTGCTGCTCAAGCAGGCTTCTTGAAGAGGGTTCAGCGTTGGGCGTTGAGCGTGCGGGACCACCCAAATCGGCTGGGGCGCAAGGTAAGCCCGGGCCCGCTGGGCACCGAACCTGCCTTCGCGTGAATCGGCTCAGACGACCCGGAAGATCTCCCAGCGGTTGGTGCCGGAGACGACCAGGGGTTCGAGGTCGCGGCCCCATTGCTTGTGCGCTTCGATGGTGGCGAGTTTGTCCCATGCAGCGTTGAGCTCGGCCAGGTCGGCCACCGCGACTTCAACGACGACCGTCGACTCCAGCGCCCCGACCGATCCGCTGAGCAGCCGCACCTTCTCGCGGGGCCAGCCAATCTGTGTGCCGATCTCGTCGAACCACTTTCGGGTGGCATCGATGACGGCTTGTTTGTGGCCGAAGCGGGCGTCTATTTGAAAGCGAGCGATCATCATGTTGCGTCTCCTTTCGCTTCAGTTATAGATCACGCTCCAGCGCGCGGCTGAGTTTCTTTTTGGTTTGGCGCGGTGCAGCAGGGCAACGCATCTGGCTCTGCGCCAGCTCAGCCCCGGTTTGTCACTCCGCCTTGATCCCCCGCATCGCGATCACGCCGCCCAGCAGTCGGGTGTCGGCCTTGACGCGGTTGGCCAGGCCCTCGGACGAGGTGCCGGCGACCTGCCAGCCCTGCTGGAACAGCTTCTGGCGAACCTCAGGCTGGCGCGCGATCTCGCCGATCAGGGCCGACAGCCTGGCCGCGATGGGCTTGGGCAGGGAAGCCGGGGCGGCGGCCGCGGTCCAGATCTCGAGCTGAAAGCCCTGCAGCCCGCCTTCGGCCAGGCTGGGCAGCTCGGGCACCAGCGGGCTGCGGCTCGCGGAGGTCACGCCGATCGCCTTGAGCTTGCCGCCGCGCACCTGGGCCATGGCCAGCGCGGGCGGCAGCAGCGAGAGCTGGATCTGGCCTCCTATCATGGCGTTGATGACCTGCGGGTTGCCGGGGTAGGGCACATGGACCGGGTCGATGTGGGTCTTGGTCTTGAGCAGCTCCATGCCGAGATGGCCGACCGAGCCCACGCCGACCGAGCCATAGCTCCACTTGGTGCCGGCGTTGCGCGCGGCCAGGAAAAACTCCTGGGCGCTGTTGCCAGGTGCGTTGGCAGGCGCGGCCAGCACCAGCGGCGCCGTGCCGATCAGGCTCAAGGGCGCCAGGTCCTTCACCGGGTCGTAGGGGTTTGCGGGGTTGAGCAGCTTGGCGATGGTCAGGTTGTTGTTGATCATCACGCCGACGGTGTGCTCGTCGCCGGCCTTGGCCACCAGATCGGCCGCGATGTTGCCGCCGGCGCCCACCCGGTTTTCCACGATCACCGGCTGGCCCAGCGCCTTGCCCAGCGGCTCGGCCAAGGTGCGGGCCACCAGGTCAGGCGTCGAGCCGCCGGGGAAGCCGACCAGGATCTTGAGCGGCTTGCTCGGCCAGGCCGCCGCTGCCTTGGGGGTTTTCTGGGCCGTGGCCCAGGTGGAAAGGGCGCAGAGCGCTACCACAATGGTAGCGCGCCGAAGGGTCTCGTGGGTCATGCGACGTCCTCGGATGGCAAAAATGGTAAGTATGCAGTGATCTACGGGCAGCCCGGCGCCGGCTGGCGCGACGCGCAGGCCCGGGACTAGAAATTGACCGCGCGGATCGACTTGCGGGGCTCCTGCGCCATCTCGTGGGTCGCGGCCTGCAGCCATTGCAGGCTGTCATGGCCGTTGCGCGACGCATCGGGCAGCATGGCCACGGCCACATGGAATTTCAGCGTCACGCCGCCCGGCAGGAGTTCCGATTCGCGCAGGCCGCGCGCCACGACATGGGTGGCGCAGGCCAGGGCCTGATCAGGCGTGGCCGGTCCTTCGAGCATCAGCGCGAACTGGTGTTCGCCGACGCGCGACGCGACGTCGATGTCGCTGATCACATGGCGCAGCCGCGCGGCGGCCAGGATCAGCGCCCGCTCGGCGATTTCGCGCCCGGCGCTGGCCGCGATCTCGGGGAAGTTGGCCAGGCGCACGCCCAGCAGCGCGCAGGCGTGGCCCTGGCGGCGGGCCCGCAGAAGCGCGCTTTCCAGCCGCAGCAGCAGGATGCGGCTGTGGGTCAGGCCGGTCAGCGGGTCGGTGCGGGCCAGGGCGCGGGCCCTTGCCTGGGCTTCGCGGCGCCGGTTGCCGCGCAGGCTCATCGCGTAGAACAGGATCGGTATTTCCAGCGCCGCGCCCAGCGACAGGCCGTAGCGCGTGAAAAAGCCATTGGGAATCAGGTGGAAGCCGCGTGCCAACGGGAACAGCGCCATCAACACCACCGGCAGGAAGCCGAGCGCGATCAGGCGGATCGAGGGGTCGTCGCCGCGCAGCCAGACCAGCGCGATCAGCCCCACGACCAGGGCCAGCAGGGCCACGGTCTGCAGCATGAGCAAGGTCAAGCTGGTGCGCGTGACCAGCACGCTGTCGACCGCGGTCATCAGCAGCTGGGCCGCGATCAGGGCCCGCACGAAACGGTCCAGCTGCGCCGAATAGCGGCCGGGGTCGGTCACGACCCGCACAAACCACAGGCCGGCCGCTGACGACAGCGCCGGCAGCACAAAGGTCGACAGCCTGTTCCATTCCAGCCAGGGGTCCCAGAGGTACTGGGCGCCCAGGCCCAGGTAAGCGGCCTGCCCGGCCCCCAGCGCCAGCACATACAGGGCGTAGGCGGCAAAGCCGCGGTCGCGGTAGGCCACCGCATTGGCTGCCCCCACCAGGCCCATCAGCAGGGCCAGGCCGAAATAGGCGCCCAGCAGCAGCTGCTCGCGCTCGCGCGAGGCTGCCAGCCCGGACTGGCTGTAAATCGCCATCGGCGCGGCGTAGTGGACCCGTGCGTGCTCGATGCGCAGCCAGTAGAGAACGGGGCGACTGGCGGTGCTGGCCAGCTCGAAGGTCGGGAAGCGCCCCGGCAGGGGCCAGTCGGAGACCGCCTTGCTGTCGCCGGCCTCCTGGGTGATCCATTGCCCGCTGACCGGGTCGCGGTAGTAGAGCACGGTGCGGTCCAGGCCCGAGGAGGCCAGCTCCAGAAACCAGTGGCTGTTCTGGCCGGGGGACTGGACCTCGAACTGAAACCACAGCACCCGGCCATCGATGGCGTACTGCCGGCCAGGCTCGGGAAGCGCCCAGGGCAGGCTGTCGGCGCGGGCCTCGACCTGCGCCACGTCGAGCTCGGCCGAGTCGTCTATCCAGTAGCGGCTGTGGCCGTCGAGCGAGACCGGAGCCTGGTCGGTGGAGAGCGTGAGCGGGGCCGGCTGCGCTGCCGCCGGTACAGCCTGCAGCACCAGCATCCACAGCAGGAACACGAACCTACTCAGCCAACGACGCTTTCCCATGCTTGTCACGGCCCCGATTGTGGCAGCAAAGCGCAAAATAAAAGCCCGGGATGACCGGGCTTTGAACAGACTGGGGGCGAAGTGTTGCGTTCAGGCGTATTCGGCCAGCGCCTTCTTCATCTTTTTCATCGCAGCCGATTCGATCTGGCGAATCCGCTCGGCGCTCACGCCATACTCGGCTGCCAGCTCGTGCAGCGTCATGCCGCCAGTGCCGTCGTCGTTGACCTTGAGCCAGCGCTCCTCCACGATGCGGCGGCTGCGCTCGTCCAGCGTGTCCAGCGCGGCGGCAATGCCATCACTGGCCAGCAAGTCGCGCTGGCGCGACTCGATCACGGCCGTGGGCTCATGGCTGGCGTCGGCGAGGTAGGCAATCGGGCCGAAGGACGGCTCGCCGTCGTCCGACGGGCTCGGGTCCAGCAGCACGTCGCCGCCCGAGAGCCGGGTTTCCATCTCGATCACTTCCTCGCGCTTGACCTTGAGCTCGCGCGCCACGACGTCGATCTCGCGCTCGCTCAGGCTGTCGCGATGGGTGGCGGCGTCGGCGGCGGCCGCATCGGCGCGGAAACCCTGCTTCATCGAGCGCAGGTTGAAAAACAGTTTGCGCTGGGCCTTGGTGGTTGCGACCTTGACCATGCGCCAGTTCTTGAGGATGTATTCGTGGATTTCGGCCTTGATCCAGTGCAGCGCGTAGCTGACCAGGCGCACGCCCTGGTCCGGGTCGAAGCGCCTGACGGCCTTCATCAGGCCCACATTGCCTTCCTGGATCAGGTCGCCATGCGCCAGGCCGTAGCCCAGATACTGGCGCGACACCGACACCACGAGCCGCAGGTGCGACAGCACCAGCTTGCCGGCGGCTTCCAGATCGTTGTTTTCCTTGAGTTTTCTGGCATATCCCTGCTCCTCTTCGAGGCTCAGCAGGGGCAGGCGGTTGACCGCCGAAATATAGGCGTCCAGGTTGCCCAGCGGGGGCACGAGCGCCCAAGGGTTGGCCAGCGCCAGTGCGTTGGCAGAGGCTCCAGTCGGATGAGACATGCCAGGAACTCCTTTCACGATGGCGCAAATATTAGCACTCTCTTGGAGGGAGTGCTAAACAAGAAGTTCAATGGGCGTCATAGCCGCGGGTTTTGCGGCGCCCGGCTGGCCGTGGGGCAGCAGAAAACGAGCCGGGCCGCGCCCTGCCAGCGGATGCGCTGCTTGTCCGGCAGCCTGGACAGGGCCAGCAGCGGCCCGATCCGGAGGTGGTGAATATCCCCCGAAAAGAGGGTTTTTTGTGCTCCAGTGTAGGTCTGGAGGGCGCGCAGAGCCAAGCGAAGATCGAGATCGTGTTGCTCGAAAGCATCAGCGGGGCGGGCCCGGCCTGCGGTGGTCGCTGCGCCAAGTGCCGGCTTATGAGCGCCCCCAGCCCTGCCGCTTTGCGTCAGGCCCCCCGAGGGGGTGCAAGAAAACTTGGGGCGGCCCGGCGTTTTCTTGAGGGGTGGAGGAACAAGCGCGCGCCGACTATGCTAAGCATGGTGGCCGCCGTGGAGGTGCTCGTCGCTGTCTCTTCAGCTGTTTTTCAATTCATAGCCAGGAGAAGCATGATGTCCAAGCAGAACGAATGTGAGATCACCGTGTTGACGACCACGGCGCCGACCGAGGAGGTCGCGCGGAGACTGGCTCAGGCGGCGCTCAATGCCAAAGTGGCGGTCTGCGTCCAGGTGGAGCCGATCACCTCGCACTATTGGTGGCGCGGCGATCTGTGCGAGGAAGTCGAGCAGCGCCTGACCATCAAGACGCTGGAGCCGGCTCTGGGGCGCCTGCAGGCCCTGCTGGAGGCCGAGCATCCCTATCAGGTGCCGCAGCTGACGACTATCAAAATGATAGCGTCCCGCGCATACTACACTTGGGCCAAAGGCGAGATCGACCCGGAACTCCTGAAAGATGCCTGAGATGGTGGCCCTCAGGTCAGCAGCGCCTGGGCAAACTCGCGGGCGCTGAAGGTTTCCAGGTCTTCGAGCTTTTCGCCCACGCCGATGAAATACACCGGCACGGGCCTCTCCTGGGCGATGGCCGCCAGCACCCCGCCCTTGGCCGTGCCGTCGAGCTTGGTCACGATGAGGCCGGAAAGGCTTAAAGCGTCGTCAAAGGCCTTGACCTGGGCCAGCGCGTTCTGGCCGGTGTTGCCATCGATCACCAGCAGCACCTCGTGCGGTGCCGTGCCCTCGGCCTTCGTGACCACGCGCTTGATTTTCTTGAGCTCCTCCATCAGGTGCAGCTGGGTCGGCAGGCGCCCGGCCGTGTCGACCAGCACCACATCCTTGCCGCGCGCCCTGCCGGCGCTGACGGCATCGAAGCTCACGGCGGCCGGGTCGCCGCCTTCCTGGCTGATGACCTCGACCGTGTTGCGGTCGGCCCATACGGCCAGCTGCTCGCGCGCGGCGGCGCGGAAGGTGTCGGCAGCGGCCAGCAGCACCGAAGCGCCCGAGTCCGACAGATGCCGCGTGAGCTTGCCGATCGAGGTGGTCTTGCCCGCGCCGTTGACGCCGGCGACCATGATCACCGTGGGCCGGTGCTCGCCGATCACCAGCGATTTTTCCAGCGGGGCCAGCAGCGAGGCCAGGGCATCGGCCAGCAGGCCCTTGACGGCAGCGGGATCGGTGGTCTTGCTGTCCTTGACGCGGCGCCTGAGTTCGTCGAGCAGATGCTGGGTCGCCTTGACGCCGGTGTCGGCCATCAGCAGGGCGGCTTCGAGCTCCTCGTACAGCGCCTCGTCGATCTGCGTGCCGGTGAACACCGTCGCGATGCTGGCGCCGGTCTTGCGCAGGCCCGACTTGAGCTTGTCGAGCCAGCTTTTGCGTTCCGGCACCGGTGGCGCTGCGGCTTCGGGATCGGCGACGGGTGCCAGATGGGGCCAGGGCGGCGCGGGCGCGGCCGGAGCCGCAGGGGCGGGCGCCTCCACGGTCGGGGGTGCTGGCGGGGGTTTTTTCTTGAAAAAGCTGAACATGGGGCGCGTTCTTAGAATCTGGGGATTCTATGAAACGCGTCTTACCCCTGTTTTTCCTGCTGCTCAGCCTGGCCGCCGGCGCCCAGGCCGCAGCGCCCGTCGTGCAGTTCACGCTGTCCAACGGCCTGACGCTGATCGTCAAGCCCGACCGCCGCGCGCCCACGGCCGTGCACATGCTGTGGGTCAGGGTGGGCTCGATGGACGAGGTCGATGGCACCAGCGGCGTGGCCCATGTGGTGGAGCACATGATGTTCAAGGGCACGCCGGACCTGTTGCCCGGCGAGTTTTCGCGCCGCGTGGCGGCTCTGGGCGGCCGGGAAAACGCCTTCACGACCCGCGACTACACCGGCTACTACCAGCAGATTCCGGCCCAGCGCCTGGAAGACGTGATGAAGCTCGAAGCCGACCGCTTTGCACGCAACCAGTGGCCCGACGAGGAGTTCGGCAAGGAGCTGGAGGTGGTCAAGGAGGAGCGCCGCCTGCGCACCGAGGATTCGCCGCGTGCGCTGCTGTACGAAGCGCTTCAGGCGACCGCATTCCTGGCCTCGCCCTACCGCCGCCCGGTCGTGGGCTGGATGAGCGACCTCGACGCGATGACGCCGGCCGACGTGCGCGAGTTCTACCGGCACTGGTACACGCCCGCGAACGCGGCCGTTGTGGTCGCCGGTGATGTGGACGTGGCGCAGGTCTTGCGGCTGGCGAGCAAATACTACGGCCGCATTCCCGCTCGCGCCGTGCCCGCGCGCAAGCCGCGCAGCGAGCCGGCTCAGGCGGGCCTGCGCCGCATCGACTTCAAGGCCCCGGCCGAGCAGGCCTATGTGGCGCTGGCCTTCAAGGTGCCGGGGCTGGAATCGCTGGATGCCGGTGCGGGCGCCAGCGACGATGCCCTGGCGCTGACCGTGCTGGCGGCCGTGCTCGACGGCTACAGCGGCGCGCGGCTGGACCGTGCGCTGACCCAGGGCGAGGGCCGGGTGGCCGATAGCGCCGGCGCCCACAACGGCCTGCTGGGCCGCGGCCCGCAGCTGTTCACGCTCGACGGCGTTCCGGCCCACGGCAAGACCGCCGAGCAGGTCGAATCGGCGCTGCGCGAACAGGTGGCCAGGGTGGCGCGCGAGGGCGTCACCGAGGCCGAGCTCAATCGCGTCAAGACCCGGTGGGTGGCCAGCGAGGTCTACAAGCTCGACTCGGTGACGAACCAGGCGCGTGAACTCGGCAGCTACTGGGCCCAGGGCCTGCCGCCGGAGGCGGGCGAGCGCCTGATCCAGCGCCTGCGCGCCATCACGGCCCAGCAGGTCCAGTCCGTCGCCGCGAAGTACTTCGGTGATGATCAGCTGACCGTGGCCGTGCTGCGCCCCCAGCCGCTGGACAAGGGCCGCGCGCCGCGCAGCCCCGTGCCGGGTGCCCGGCACTGAAGGGTGGATCCATGATTGCTATAAAGAAGCTAGCGGCTTGCGCCCTGTTGATCGGGGCATGGGCCGGTTTTTATTCCGAATCGGCCTTGGCAGGGATTCCGATCCAGCACTGGACGCTGGCCAACGGCGCCCAGGTCTATCTGGTCGAGAGCCAGGCCATTCCTATGGTCGACGTGCAGATCGACTTCGATGCCGGCGCGCGCCGCGACCCGCCCGACAAGGCCGGTCTGGCCAGCGTGACGGCCGGCATGAGCGCCAAGGGGCTGCGCGCCAGCGGGGCCGAGCCGGCCCTCGACGAAAACGAGCTCAGCGAAGCCTGGGCCGATCTCGGCGCCTCGTTCGGCGCCAGCGCCAGCAGCGACCGCCTGAGCTTTGCGCTGCGCTCGCTGAGCTACCCCGACCTGCTGGCCAGGGCCGTGCAGCTGGCCGCGCGCCAGCTCGGCGAGCCCGCGTTCCCCGAAGCCGTCTGGGCGCGCGAGCGCGAGCGCATCAAGGCCTCGCTCAGGGAGGTCAACACCCGTCCCGCCACTGCCGCCAGCCGGGCATTCGCCAGCGCGGTCTACGGCGACCACCCCTACGGCCTCGAGATGAGCGAGGCCACGCTCGCGCGCATCGCCGTGGCCGACATGCAGGCCTATTACAGCGGCCTGATCGCACCCTGCCGCGCCAAGCTGAGCCTGGTCGGTGCCGTCACGCGGCAGCAGGCCGACGCGCTGGCCGCGACCCTGCTGTCGCGCCTGCCGCAAGGCAGCTGCGCGAGCCTGCCAGCCGTTGCCGAAGTTCGGCCGTTGGCCGCTGCCATCGAGCGGCGCATCGCGTTCGACTCGGCCCAGGCCCATGTCTTCATCGGCCAGCCCGGCTACCGGCGGGCCGACCCCGATTTCTTTCCGCTGACGGTTGGCAACTACATCCTGGGCGGCGGCGGTTTTGTCTCGCGCCTGTCCACCGAGGTGCGCGAAAAGCGGGGCCTGAGCTACAGCGTCTACAGCTATTTCGCGCCGGGCCTGCATGCGGGCGCCTTCACCGTGGGCCTGCAGACCCGGCCCGACCAGGCAGCCCAGGCCGTTCAGGTGGCGCGCGAGGTGCTTGCGAAGTTCGTCGCCGAGGGCCCGAGCGAAGCCGAACTCCAGGCCGCCAAGGACAACCTGATCGGCGGCTTCGCGCTGCGCATCGACAGCAACCGCAAGCTGCTGGACAACGTCGCCAACATCGCCTGGAACGAGTTGCCGCTGAGCTACCTCGACAGCTGGACCAATCAGGTGGAAAAAGTCACGGTGGCCGATGTCAAGGCCGCGTTCGCGCGCAAGCTGCAGCCCGGGAAAATGGTCACGGTGGTGGTCGGAGGCCAGCCTTGAAAGCCTCCCTCCCCAAGCGGCCCGGCCCGGCCCGCGCCAGCGGGGGCGAGGTCCGCATCATCGGCGGCCAGTGGAAGCGCAGCAAGCTGCCGGTCGCCAGCAAACCGAGTCTGCGCCCCACGCCCGACCGCGTGCGCGAAACCCTGTTCAATTGGCTGGGCCAGGATTTGACGGGCTGGCGCTGTCTCGACGCATTCGCCGGCACTGGCGCCCTGGGCTTCGAGGCTGCCTCGCGTGGTGCGGCCGAGGTGCTGTTGTTCGAGCAGGACGCAGCCCTGGTGGCGCAGCTCAAGGCCATTCAGTCCCGTTTGCAGGCCAGTGCCGTGCATGTGCAGCGCGGCGACGGCATCGCGGCCCTGAAGCAGCAGGCAAGCGCCACGCTGGACCTGGTGTTCCTGGACCCGCCGTTCGACGCGGGCCTGTTCGAAGCCGCCCTGCAGGCTGCGGCGCGTGCTGTGGCAGAGGGCGGCCATGTTTACCTGGAGGCGCCCACGGCCTGGGCCGATGAGCAGCTGGCGGCCTTCGGGCTGGCTGTGCGGCGCCACCTGAAGGCCGGCGCGGTTCATGCGCATTTGCTGCGCCGGACTGCATAATGCAGCGCAACAAGGTGGTGCAATCGCTGCTGCCGCCAAGCCGTTGAGGAGACAAGCGCCATGGCCCATAACGTGATCGCCGTTTACCCCGGCACCTTCGACCCCATCACCCTGGGCCACGAAGACGTGGTGCGCCGGGCCACGCAGCTGTTTGACCGCGTGATCGTCGCCGTGGCCGCCGGCCACCACAAGAAGGCGCTGTTTTCGCTGGCCGAGCGCATCGAGATGGCGCGCGAGGCGGTCAAGCCCTACCCCCAGGTCGGGGTGGAGAGCTTCTCCGGCCTGTTGCGCGACTTCGTCGTCGCCCGCGGCGGCAAGGCCATGGTGCGCGGCCTGCGCGCCGTCACCGATTTCGACTACGAGTTCCAGCTCGCCGGCATGAACCGCAGCCTGATGCCCGATGTGGAGACCGTGTTCCTCACACCCAGCGACAAGTACCAGTTCATCTCCAGCACCTTCGTGCGCGAGATCGCGACGCTGGGCGGCGAGGTCGACAAGTTTGTCTCGCCTTCGGTGCAGCAGCGCCTGATGGAGAAGGTGCGCAGCCTCGGCGGTGCGTGATCAGCCCGTCCAAACCAGACGCGCCAGGCCTGTGCGGTCGAGGTCCGCTGCGCAGCACCACGCTGCTGCCGCGAACCCTCGCGATGCTATAAAAGTAATAGCTTATCGTGCAGTTCCCGTGCGGACTGCCATAGAACTTTCCTCGAATTTTGCTGGGCAGCTTGGCGCGCTTGCCGGATAATGGATCGCATGACCGAACTCATACTCGTGCGCCATGGTGAAACCGACTGGAACCGCGAGCTGCGCTTTCAGGGGCAGATCGATGTGCCGCTGAACGCCGTCGGGCATGAGCAGGCACGGCGGCTGGGCGCCAGGCTGGCGGGGGAGGCGGTGCATCACCTCTATGCCAGCGACCTGCTGCGCACGCAGCAAACGGCGCAGCCCTTGGCGCAGCAGCTGGCGCTTTGCAGCATGGCCGACGCGGCGCTGCGCGAGCAGAATTTTGGCCTGGTCGACGGCATGAGCGTGGACAACATCAAGGCGAACTACCCCGAGGCCTGGTCGCAGTGGGTGAGGTTTCAGGCCGACTATGCCATGCCCGGCGGCGGCGAGAGCACGAGGCAGTTTCACACGCGGGTGATGGAGGCGGTGCAGCGGCTGGTGGCGGCGCATCCGAGGCAAACCTTGGTGGTCGTGACGCACGGCGGCGTGCTCGACATGATTTACCGCACGGCCCGTGCCCTGGGCCTGCACGGGCCGCGCCAGAGCGACATTCCCAATGCAGGCCTGAACCGCGTGCGCATCGAGGGCGATGTGATCGACATCATCGACTGGGCCGACACGCGCCATCTGGCCGGCATGCCGGCACAGCCGGTCTACGATCAGGCCCCGCTGGCCAGGCTCGGGCTCAGTCCGAGCGCGGAATAGACCCCGCCGGCGGCGGCTCGGGCCAGGGCCGTTGCGGGTCGCGGATCAGCTCGAAGGCTCGCGAGACCTGCAGCACACCGAGGTCGTCAAAACGCTGGCCGGCGATCTGCAGTCCTATCGGCAGGCCACTGCGGGTGTAGCCGCAGTTGATCGACGCGGCTGGCTGCTCCGACATGTTGAACGGCACGGTGAAACCTATGTGCTCCAGCGGACGCAGGGGGTCGTTCGTGGGCGATGGCAGTTCGGCGGCGAAAGCCGGCACGGGCGATGTCGGCGAGATGACGTAGTCGAACGCGCGGCAGGCGTTGACGGCGGCCAAGCGCGTCGCGTGGAACTGGCTGAAGGACTTGAAGACCTCTTCCCCCGTCATGTTGGCCGCGCTGTCGGCCCATTGCTGGATATAGGGCAGCACGCCGGCCTTCTTCTCGCGCGGCAGCGCCTTCATGTCGACATGCGAACGCATGCGCCACAGATGGTCCATGCCGTCGAGCATGGTCTGCGTCATGAAGGGTTTCATCGGCTCGACTGCCGCGCCAGCCTGCTCCATCAGTTTCGCGGCGCGTTCCACGGCCGCGCGTATCTCGGGGTCCACGGCCAGGCCGCAGCCGGCGTCGAGCAGCAAGCCCAGGCGCAGGCCGCGCAGCTTCTGCGTGCCCTGGTCGAACTGGTCCCAGGCAATGGCCTGGTAGGGCAGGCTCATGCTGTCGCGCGCATCGGGCAGCGAGAGCACCTGCATCAGCAGCGCCGAATCGGCGACGCTGCGAGTCATCGGGCCCGCGGCGCGGCCCATGTAGGGCGGGTCGATGGGAATGCGGCCCAGGCTGGGTTTGAGCGTGAAAATGCCGCACCAGCCCGCGGGCAGGCGCACCGAGCCACCTATGTCGGTGCCCAGGTGCAAGGGGCCATAGCCGGCTGCCGCCGCCGCGCCTGCGCCGGAGCTCGATCCGCCCGGGGTCTTGCTCAAGTCCCAGGGGTTGCGCGCGAGCCTGTGAAAGCTCGACAGCCCGGACGACAGCATGCCGTAGTCGGGCATGGTCGTCTTGCACACGATCACGGCGCCGGCCTCGCGGATGCGGGCGGCCGGAGGCGCGTCGGCCGCAGCGGGCGTGAGGTCCGAGGCCACGGTGCCCAGCGGCGTCGGGTCGCCCCGGGTCGCGATGTTGTCCTTCACGGTGGTGGGAACGCCGTCCAGAGGGCCCAGGGGCTCGCCACGCTGCCAGCGCGCTTCGGAGGCCCTGGCCTGGGCCAGCGCGGCCTCGGGCCGCAGCAGGTAGGTCGCTTGCAGATGGGGCTCCCAGCGCTCGATCTGCGAAAGAATGGCCTGGGTCACCTCCACCGGCGACAAGGCGCGCCGGCGGTACGCGTTCATCAGTTCATGGGCCGCAAGCTCGTGCAGGGGGATAGTCATCTCAGTTGCTCCACTGCGCCGTTCACGGCCCACGATGCATGAAACGCGACGCCTATTCGGGAAACACCGCGGAACCGGCTCTGCCAGGCCGCTGGTGATGCCCCCTCGAGGGGGGAGGCGGCTACACGCAGTGAGCCAGCAACGGGGGTCAGTTTCATTTCAGTTGTCCCACCGCCCGGCGCGTTCTTGATCTTGTCGTAGAGCTCGTTGAACTTGGGCGATTCGTAGTTCCAGTAGTAGCCCGGCTTGGCGAAGTTGCCCAGGTCGAAGGGCTCGACATGCGAGATCAGGGTCAGGTCGTAGTTCTTGTTCGTGTAGGTGCCGCTGAGCCATTGCGCCCATTCGACGTTTTGCAGCTTGGCGACGATGCCGACCTTGGCCAGCTGCGCGGCGATCACCTCGCCGCCCTGGCGTGCGTAGGGCGGCGGCGGCAAGGTCATCGTCAGTTCCAGCGGCGTGGTGACGCCGGCTTTCTTGAGCAGGGCCTTGGCCTTCTCGATGTTGAACGGGTTGATGCCCGTGGTGTCCACATAGCCGGGCAGGATTTCGAGCACCAGGAAAACGACGACGGAAGCGCCGACCAGGGTCGCCACCAGCGTCATCAAGCGCTTGAAAAGAAAAAGACTCATGAAGTGAAGCAGGCTGCCCCGCCAGCGCGCCGGTTGACGCAGTCCATCAATACTTTGGATGCTTTGTGTTCTTGTATTGTCAGCATACAAGCAAATTGCCTCCAGTACGCCCAAGCTTCGTAGCGCATCAGCGACAGTGGGCAGGCCAGATGCGGCACTACCGTGGTCCGGGCATGAAGCCAGTAGGGGGTTTCACGCCGAGCCGGCACTGCACCGATAATGTCGCCATGAGGCTCAACCAGAACTGCATTCGTGACAGCGTCGGCCGGCACCCGCGTCCAAGGGGCACGCCATGGCGCTGATGATCACCGACGATTGCATCAACTGCGATGTCTGCGAGCCCGAGTGCCCCAACCAGGCCATCTACCTCGGCGAGGAAATCTACGAGATCGATCCGCACAAATGTACGGAATGCGTGGGCCACTTTGACGAGCCCCAGTGCGTGCAGGTCTGCCCCGTGGCCTGTATCCCGGTCAATCCCCAGCATGTGGAGAGTCGCGAGACCTTGTGGCAGAAATACCGGCGGCTGCAGCAGTTGCCGCTAGGTGAAAGCGGGGCAAGCGCTTAGCTTCGTCTCGGTGGTGTCGGCTTGTGCCAGCAGTGTTGCAGGCTTTGCCCGGATTTGACTCGTGCGGATTCAGGGCTTGGCAGGAGGTGCGTCCGGCGCGCTGGTGGGCCTGGGCGGCTTGGGCCGTGGTGGCTTGCTCGTGTGAATCAGCAAGGTGGCCTTGTCCATCTCGCCGGCCAGCAGGGGAGGGATGGCTTTCAGCGTGCGGGCGATGCAGTCTTCGATCGCGGCGCGCTGCTCGGGCGAGGGTTTTTTGAGCACCCAGTTGATGACTTCGGCCTTGACGCCGGGGTGGCCTATGCCCAGGCGCAGCCGCCAGTAGTCGGAGCTGCCCAATTGGGCATGGATGTCGCGCAGGCCGTTGTGGCCTGCGTGGCTGCCACCGAGCTTGAGCTTCACGTGGCCGGGCGCGATGTCGAGCTCGTCATGTGCGACCAGGATCTCCTGGGGCTGGATCTTGAAGAAGCGCGCGAGCGCAGCCACCGACCTGCCCGAGACATTCATGAAAGTCTGCGGCTCCAGCAGCCACAGGGTCTGCCCGTGGATGGTGGTGCGTGCGACCAGGCCGTGGTAGCCCTTGTCGGGCTGCAGCGAGACCTTGAGCTCGCGGGCCAGCGCATCGATCCACCAGAACCCGGCGTTGTGGCGCGTGGCCTCGTATTCGGGGCCGGGATTGCCCAGGCCGACAAACAGTTTGATCATTTTTAATTGGGGTCAGATTCCAATTTCGCCGCATCGCATTGCGCCGTCCCAGTGTAGCCCGTCCAGGGGACAGACGAATTTGGAGTCTGCCCCCAATTGGAAAAGCAAACGGCCCACCGAGGTGGGCCGTTTTCTGGAGCAGCCCACCGGGGTGGGCCGTCGATGCGGGTCGCCTGGGTTTACTTCTTGGCGGCCGGAGCCTTGGCGGCAGCCGGCGCGGCAGCGGCGGGGGCTTCCGCAGGGGCTTCTTCAACGCCCGCCACGACGACGACGGACACCAGGACCGGATTTGCCTTGCCGTGCGTGATGGCCTTGACGCCCTTGGGCAGGCTGATCTCGTTCAGGTGCAGCGACGTGCCCTTTTTCAGGCCGCTCAGATCCACCGTGATGAACTCGGGCAGGTCGGCCGGCAGGCAGGAGACCTCGAGTTCGGTGATCACATAGTTGGCAACGCAATGCTCGAACTTGACGGCCTGCGAGTCTTCCGCGCCGACGTAGTGCACCGGCACCTTCATGGTCAGCTTGGTGTTGGCATCGACACGCTGGAAGTCGATGTGCAGCACGAGCTGCTTGAACGGGTGGTATTGCACGTCACGCAGCAGGACTTTGCTGGTTTGGCCGCCCAGTTCCATTTCCAGAACGCTGGAATGGAAGGCTTCCTTCTTCAGGGCATGCCACAGCGCGTTGTGGTCGAGTTCGACCAGTTGCGGCTGGCCGGCGCCGCCGTAGATGATGCCGGGCGTCTTGCCCGAGTTGCGCAGACGGCGGCTCGCACCCGTACCCTGCTTGGCGCGCTCAAAAGCGACGAATTTCATAACTCACTCCTGTGAGAGTCCACCGCGACCAGTGCGACTCCGGTTTAAAAAAGGGTGCCTCCACCCCCAAGGGTTGGCGCCCCGCTTGATGTCCCGATCAGAAAGGGCTTTGCCGAAACCTCTGAAGAGACTCTGGCGAAATCTCAGAAGAGATTTTGGCGATACCTCAGAAGAGGTTTTCCTGATCCGAGAACAAACTCATCACCGACTCGCCCTTGGCGATGCGCTGGATCGTCTCGGCGATCAGCGGCGCCACGGAGAGCTGGCGGATCTTCTGGCAGCCGGTGGCGGTGTCGCTCAGCGGAATGGTGTTGGTGACCACCACTTCGTCGAGCGCCGAGCCCCTGGCAATGCGCTCGATGGCCGGGCCGGAAAAAATCGGATGGGTGCAATAGGCATAGACCTTCTTCGCACCGCGTTCCTTGAGGACTTCGGCGGCCTTCACCAGTGTGCCGGCGGTGTCGATCATGTCGTCCATGACCACACAGTTGCGGCCGTCGATTTCGCCGATCACATGCATGACTTCGCTGACGTTGGCCTTGGGGCGGCGCTTGTCGATGATCGCCATGTCGCAGCCCAGCTGCTTGGCCAGGGCGCGGGCACGGACCACGCCGCCCACGTCGGGCGAGACCACGATCAGGTCTTCGTAATTCTTCTGGCGCAGGTCGCCCAGCAGCAACGGGGATGCGTAGATGTTGTCCACCGGGATGTCGAAGAATCCCTGGATCTGGTCGGCGTGCAGGTCCATGGTCAGCACGCGGGCGACGCCCACGGTTTGCAGCAGGTCGGCGACCACCTTGGCCGAGATCGGAACCCGGGCGGAACGAGGACGGCGGTCCTGGCGGGCGTAGCCGAAATACGGAATCACGGCGCTGATGCGCTCGGCCGAGGCGCGCTTGAGCGCATCGACCATGATCAGCAACTCCATCAGGTTCTCGTTGGTCGGCGCGCAGGTGGACTGCACGACGAACACATCGCGGGCGCGCACGTTCTGGTTGATTTCGACCGTGACCTCGCCGTCGGAAAAACGGCCCACGCTGGCCGCACCCAGCGAGGTACCGAGGTGCTGCGCAATCTCGGCAGCCAGGCCGGGGTTGGCATTGCCCGTGAAAAGCATGAAGTCAGGAGCCTGCATGAGTGTCCCAGCGATTCAGAAATTGTGCCTGTACGCGTAACGTATTTGGCAGGGGAGGAAGGATTCGAACCCTCGCATGCCGGAATCAAAATCCGGTGCCTTGACCAGCTTGGCGACTCCCCTACACAGGTTGATGCCTGAAATCAGACACCCACCGATGAATTGTCGCTGGGTGCCCAGCCTAACAGAGGATGGGCATCCAAATTGCTGCACTCTCGTATTGTCCACGCGCCTGGAGCGCTGGCCAGATCCGCCGGCTGCAGCATTTGCGCAAACACCGCACTTCCCGAGCCTGTCATCCGGGCCTGCATTCCCTGCGACTCAAGCCACTGGAGGGCCTGGGTCACTTCGGGGCAAAGCCTCTGGGCAACCGGCTGCAAGTCGTTCAGACCGAACCCGTAGGGGTTTGCAGCAAAGCCTGAGATTGTAGCAGTGTTTGTGTCGCGTTTGAGGTCGCCCGCTGTAAAAATCATGCGGGTGTCCAGACCGGCTGCCGGTTTGACCACGCAAAACCGGGCAGCGGGCAGTTCGAACTCGCCACTCAGCGGCGTGATTTGTTCTCCGACGCCTTCGACCCAGGCGTTGCGTCCGCGCAGGAAAAAAGGGACATCGGCTCCCAGTTGCAGGCCGATCTGCTCGAGTGTGGGCAGGGGAAGATCGAGACGCCACAGGCGATTGAGGGCGAGCAGGCATGTGGCCGCATCGGAGGAGCCGCCGCCCATGCCGGCCTGGGCCGGAATGCGCTTGTCCACGGCGATGTTCGCGCCCAAGGCGCTGCCCGACAGGCTCTGCAGTGCACGCGCGGCGCGAACGATGAGGTCATCCGCTGGCAGGGCCGGGCCCAGGTCCTCGCGGCTGACCTGGCCATCAGCCCGTGTTTCGAAGTGCAGGCTGTCGCACCAGTCGATCAGCATGAAGGCCGACTGCAGCAGATGGTAGCCGTCGTCGCGGCGGCCGGTCACGTGCAGAAAAAGGTTGAGCTTGGCCGGGGCCGGGACGTCGTACAGCGCTTTCATGAGCTCATTGTCGCGCGGCGCTCAGCGTTCAAAGGCCAGCCGCAGTTCGGCCGCGGGCGCCGGATCGGTGCGCCGGGCCAGCAGCCGGCCGCTGCCGAGCTGCGACAAATCGGCCTGCCAGCCGGGCACGGCGCTGGGCGTGCCGGCCAGCCAGTCGAACAGCGCTGCGACTGGAATCGCGGTGCCGGTCACATGGCTGGCCAGGGCGTCGAGCGAGTCGAAGCTGCGGGTCTCGCCGTTGGCCCGCAGCGTGGCCGATCCGGGCGCCCAGGCCAGCACGGCCAAGGTGCTTCCCAGGGGCGTGAACAGCGCGAGCTCGCCCGCGCCGGCATGGCCCTTGAGTTCGAAGCCTGCTGCGAAGGACTGCGGCTGCTCGGACTGGACCGTCAGCGCCAAGCGGCCGCTCCAGAATGCATTTCCCGAATCATTCTGGCCTGCAGTCCTTATAGGCTGGGCGCAACCTGCTATCAAAAACATAGCGATCGCGAGCAGCCAGCAAGCCGGCCGAAGCAGCTGCTTCAAGGTTTCACGCGCAGGCGCTTGAGGGCGTCCTGCAGGGTCTCGTTTTCGGCATTGAGCAGCAGGCCTTCCTTCCAGATCGCGATGGCTCGATCGCGCTGGCCCAGGCTCCACAGGACTTCGCCCAGGTGGGCGGCAATTTCGGCGTCGGGCCTGGACTTGTAGGCGTCGTCCAGAATGCGCAGGGCCTCGGCCTTGTTACCCAGGCGGAACTCGACCCAGCCCAGGCTGTCGGAGATGAAGGGGTCGCCCGGAGCGAGTTCCAGGGCCTTCTGAATCAGCAGTTTGGCCTCGCTCAAGCGGACGTTGCGATCGGCCAGCGAGTAGCCCAGGGCGTTGTAGGCATGGTGGTAGTCGGGCTTGGCCGAGATCAGCCGGCGCAGCAGTCGCTCCATCTCGCCCGGGTTGCCGAGTTTCTCGGCCAGCATGGCCTGGTCGTAGACCAGGTCCGTGTCCCCGCTGTCGCGCGCGACGGCCTCGGCCAGCAGGTCGTAGGCGCTCTGGTACTGTTTGTGGTCGCGCAGCAGCTGGACCTCGGCCATCAGCTTCATTCTGGCGTCGGCGGGGCTGCGTTCGGGCAGGCTGCGGATCAGCTGGCGGCCCTGGTCCAGCTTGCCCTGCCTGGCCATCAGGGAGGCGCGGCGGCTCTGGGCGCTGACCAGGGCCTGCGCGTCCTCGATGCGGTTGAGCCAGGCTTCGGCCGCGCCATAGTTGCCGCGCTTCTCGGCGATCTGGGCCAGCGACAAATAGGCCTGGGCCAGGCCCCGGCTGCGTTCTTGCGGCGAATGCGCCTGGGCCTGTTCGACATAGCGCTTGAGCGATGCTTCGGCGTTGTCGTGCTGGTTGCCCTGCACCTGCAGCGTGCCCAGGGCCAGCCAGGCTTCGGCGAAATCGGGTTTCTCGCGGGTCAGGGTCTGCAGTTGACGGCCCGCTTCCTCGTAGCGCTGCGCATCGATCAGGGCGCGCGCATAGCCCAGGCGCAGCTCGGGAACGGGCCGGTCTTCGAGGTACTTGCGCACCATGGGCTCGGCCAGCGGCACCTTGGGGTCCATCAATTCCAGCGCCAGCAGGGCCGGGCCTTCCGCCCGCGGGTCCATGGCCTGCCCCCGGCGCGCCGCCTGCAGCGCGCCAGCGGTGTCGGCCGCCGCCAGCCGCATGCGCCCCACCGTGGTCCAGGCGGCAGCGCCGGTGGCCGGGTTGTCCAACTCCTGGGCCAAGGCCTGCTCCACCACACTGGCGGCCATCCGCTTGTCGGTCGCCCGCGCATAGGCGCGCGGAATGGCCGACAGGGCCAGGTTGCGGTCCTTGGGGCTGGTCAGGGCCAGCTCGTTGCGCAGGGGCTCCACCGTGTCGCTGATGCGGTTCAGTGCAATCAGGATTTGAAGCAGATAGCGGTTGGCCTCGCGCGAGGCCGGCAGCGCCTGCGTCCAGGCGCGGGCGGCCTGCAAGGCGGCTTCGCCGGAGCGGCCCTGCAGGGCGATGTCCACCGCGCGCTGGTACAGGCCGCTCTCGCCGGTCTTGCGCGCCGCATCCAGAATCAGGGAGTAGCCCGCGCCGGGCTCGCCGCCGCTGGCATTGAGCTCGCCCAGCAGCAACTGGTAGAACAGCTCGGCGTCCATCTCGGAATTGAGGGGCGGGGCTGCCGGCGCGCTGTCGACCGGAGCCTGGGCATGGGCATGGGCTGCCATCAGGCTTGCCGCGAGCGCGGCAATGGCAAGGCGGGGAAATCGCTTCATCCGAACCATAATAATCCAAGCCCGTAAACCCCCTTGCATCCGTGCCTGAACTGCCCGAGGTCGAAGTCACGCGCCTGAGTTTTTCCCAGCGCATCGCCGGTGCGAGCATCGCGTCCGTGCGCCTGGGCAAGCCCCTGCGCTGGCCGCTGGGCTGCGATCCCGAGCGGCTCGCGGGACGCACCGTGCTGGGTGTGCGCCGTCGCGGCAAGTACCTGCTCCTCGACCTGGACCGGGGCCTGCTGCTGCTGCACCTGGGCATGTCGGGCAGCCTGAGCTTTGGCAGCCGCGTGCCGGCTGCCGGCGTGCACGACCATTTCGACCTCGTGACCAGCCATGGCGTGCTGCGCCTGAACGACCCGCGCCGCTTCGGCGCCGTGGTTTATGCCGAGGACGAGGCCTCACCTGTGGCGCGCAAGCTGCTGGGCAGGCTGGGCATGGAGCCGCTGGCCGCGGGCTTTGACCCGCAGGCGTTTCATGCGGGCCTCAAGCGCCGCCATGCCGCCGTCAAGCAGGTGCTGCTGGCCGGGGATGTCGTGGTGGGCGTGGGCAACATCTACGCGTGCGAAGCGCTGTTTCTGGCCGGCATTCGTCCCACGCTGGCGGCCTCGCGCATCAGCCGCCCGCGGGCGGACCGCCTGCACGCCGCGATCCGCGATGTGCTGGCGCGGGCCGTGCAAAAGGGCGGCAGCACCCTGCGCGACTTCTCCAACGCCTGGGGGGAGAGCGGCTACTTCCAGCTCGAAGCCATGGTCTACGACCGGGCGGGCCAGCCCTGCAAAACCTGCGCCACGCCGATCAAGCTGTTGCGCCAAGGCCAGCGTTCCACCTATTTCTGCCCGCGCTGCCAGAAATCCTGAGGGCGGTCCCGCGAGACGATGCTATAACCTGACGCTCTGGCTCTGGAGACACAGTGGGCAATTCCTTCAACGAACAATTTGACCAGCATGGCCACTGGCGACGCGAGTTCGCCCTGCATTTGAAGCTTCTGGCCGAATGGATGAAGGACCACGAACTGCTGGATGCGGCCGTCGAAGAGCGGCTGCGCCGGCTCGAAGCCCAGATGCGATCCGACAAGGTCATGGTGGCCTTCGTGGCCGAGTTCTCGCGCGGCAAGTCGGAGCTGATCAACGCGATTTTCTTTGCCGGCTATGGGCGGCGCATCATGCCCGCCAGCGCCGGGCGGACCACCATGTGTCCGACCGAGCTCGGTTACGACGCCGATGTGCCCCCCTGCGTGCGCCTGCTGCCGATCGAAACACGCTTGCAGCCGCAGGCGCTGATGGAGTGGCGGCTGACACCCGAGAAATGGACGCGCATCGACCTGGACGTGAACGACCCGGCGCGGCTCGCCCAGGCGCTCGAGAAAGTGGCCGAGGTCCGTCGGGTGACGGTGGACGAGGCGCGGGCCCTTGGCTTTTGGCATGACGAGGCGCCGCAGGACAACCCCCTGGCCGATGCCAGCGGCATGGTGGAGGTGCCCAAGTGGCGTCATGCCCTGATCAATATCGCCCATCCTCTGCTCAGGCAGGGCCTGGTGATCCTGGACACGCCGGGGCTCAACGCGATCGGCGCCGAGCCGGAACTGACCATGAGCCTGATCCCCCAAGCCCATGCCGTGGTCTTCATCCTGGCGGCCGACACCGGCGTGACCAAGTCGGACCTGGCCATCTGGCGCGAGCATCTGGTCACCGAGGGCGAGAGTGCGGACGCGCGGCTGGTCGTGCTCAACAAGATCGACACCCTGTGGGACGCGCTGAGCACGCCCGATCAGGTCCAGGCCCAGATCGAGCGCCAGCGCGCCACCTCGGCCGAGATTCTGGGCCTGCCCGCCGCTCAGGTCCTGCCGGTGTCGGCCCAAAAAGGCCTGCTGGCCAAGGTCACCGATGATGCGAGCCTGCTGCAGGCCAGCTGCCTGCCCGCGCTGGAGGCGGCCTTGGGGCAGGGTCTGCTGGGCCAGCGCCAGCACATTCTGCGCTCGGCCGTCTCGGGCGGAATTGCCGAACTGCGGGCCGAAGCCGCCCGCGTGATCCAGGTCCGCCGTCGCGACCTGGCCGAGCAGATGCTGGAGCTCAAGGGCCTGCGCGGCAAGAACACCTCGGTCATCCGCCACATGCGTGCACGCGTCGAGCAGGAGCAGGTCGAGTTCGACGTCAGCGGGGCCAGGATCCACGCGATCCGCTCGGTCCACATGAAACTGCTGCGCGATGTGATCCACATGCTGGGTTCGGCCTCGCTCAAGGCCGAGCTGGCCCAGCTCAACCACGCGCTGTGCCAGCCCGGCATCAAGCTGGGGGTGAAAAAAGCCTACGGTGAGACCTTCGGGCGCCTGCGCGAGGCGCTGCGCAAGGCACAGGCCACCAGCCTGGAAATTCAGGCCATGCTCAACGCGATCTTCCGCCAGTTGAATGCGGAGCACGGCTTTTCGCTGCAGCCGCCCAAGGAGCCGGACGTGGTCCGTTTCGAGCGCGATCTCGATCTGGTCGAGCGCAGTCACACGCAGTACCTGGGGCTGGGCAATGTGCTCAAGCTGATCCAGCCCGAGTTCACGGACCGGCTGGTACGGGCGCTGGCCACGCGCTTGCGCGTGGTCTATGAGTCCGCCCTGGGTGAAGTGGAACTGTGGAGCAAGTCGGCCGCAGCCCAGCTCGATGTGCAGCTGCGTGAGCGCCGCCGTAATCTTGGCCGCCGCCTGGAGGCCATCGAGCGAATCCAGAAGGCCGCCGGCGGTCTGGACGACCGCATCACTGAAATCGAGCTCCAGGAGGGGGCGCTGGACCAGCTCGACGCCAAGCTGCTGGAACTGACGACCCATCTGACCGCCACGCCGCCATCCGGCCACGCCCGGCCGGCGGTTTCCCTCAAAGTGGCATGAGCGCTGCGCCAACTGATCTGGCCAGTCGGGTGGTGCGCTGGCAGCAGACGCATGGCCGTCACGGCCTGCCCTGGCAGGGCACGCGCGATCCCTACCGCGTCTGGCTGTCGGAGATCATGCTCCAGCAAACCCAGGTGGCGACCGTGCTCGACTACTTCGCGCGATTCGTCCAGCGCTTTCCGGATGTGCGGGCGCTGGCTGCCACGAGCCTGGACGAGGTGCTGGCCCTGTGGAGCGGGCTGGGTTACTACAGCCGGGCGCGCAACCTCCATCGCTGTGCGGTCGAGGTCGTGAGCCGACATGGTGGCGAGTTTCCGCGCAGCGCGGCCCTGCTGCAAACCCTGCCCGGCATAGGGCGGTCCACGGCCGCGGCGATTGCCTCGTTCTGCTTTGGCGAGCGGGTGGCCATTCTGGATGGCAACGTCAAGCGGGTGCTGACCCGGGTTCTGGGCTATGACGCCGACCTGGCCGTGGTGGCCCACGAGCGTGAGCTGTGGGATCAGGCCCAGGCGCTGCTGCCGCGCCAGTCGCTGGATCAGTCCATGCCGCGCTACACGCAGGGCTTGATGGATCTCGGGGCCACGGTCTGTCTGGCGCGCAATCCGGCCTGCACGAGCTGCCCTCTCAGCCCGCTCTGCGTCGCGCGCCTGCAGGGCGCCCCCGAGCGCTATCCCGTGAAGACCCGCAAGCTCAAGCGCAGCGCGCAGTCGCTGTGGCTGCTGCGGGCACACACCGGGGATGGCTCGGTCTGGCTGTCCAAGCGGCCCACGCCCGGTGTCTGGGCCGGTCTGTATTGCCTGCCGGTGCTGGACAGCCGTGAGGCGCTGGAGGCGATGGTGCCTGCCAGGTACCGGCCCCGCCTGCAGCCGGCCGAGGTGTTCACCCATGTGCTGACGCACAGGGACCTGCATTTGCACCCGGTGGCCGTGCAGCTGCCGGCCAGCGCCTGGGCCGAAACGCAGGGGGGCTGGTTTGCGGCCGAACAATGGCCCCGGCTGGGCCTGCCCGCACCCATCAGAAAGCTGCTGTCTCAGGGCTGAGGCGCGCTAAAAAGGCCCCCACGGGCTGCACCCTGCCCCCCAAGGGGGCGCAGCCTGTTTGAAGCGGCTCGGCACCGGCTCAGCCCGCGTCGAGTTCGCGGTGGCGCTTGAGCGTGACCCACGGCTGTTCGAAGCTGCGCGCCAGCTCCTCCACCAGGAACACCGAGCGGTGCTGGCCGCCGGTGCAGCCAATGGCCACGGTGACATAGCTGCGGTGATCGCGCGCCAGGGCCGGGAGCCAGTGCAGCAGAAACTGCTCGATATGGCTAAACATCTGGCCGACTTCGCCGTGCTGGCGCAGGAAGGCGGCCACGGGCTCGTCGCGCCCGCTCAGGGGCCGGAGTTCCGGCTCGTAGTGGGGGTTGGGCAGCATTCGCACGTCAAACACATAGTCCGCGTCCAGCGGAATCCCGCGCTTGAAGGCGAACGACTCGAACACCAGGGTCAGCTGGCTCGCCGGGGCCGACACCAGCGACTTCACATAGGCCAGCAGCTGGGACGAACGGATGAAGCTGGTGTCGATGACATGGGCCTGCTCGCGCAGGTCAGCCAGCAGTTCGCGTTCGAGCTCGATCGCGTCCACCAGCGCGCGGTGCTGGTCCTGGGCATCGCTGCGTGACAGGGGATGCATGCGCCGGGTTTCCGAGTAGCGGCGCACCAGCGTGTCGGTGGTGGCGTCCAGAAACAGCGGCTGGACCCTGACCCCCTGCTGGCGAAGCGCGGCCAGCTGCTCGGGCACCAGGGGCAGCGAGGTGGCGCTGCGCACATCCATGGCGATGGCCACGCGCCTGGCGCGGTTTTGCTGTTCGAGCAGGGCCACAAAGGGCTGCAGCAGTTCGGGCGGCAGGTTGTCCACGCAGTAGTAACCCGCGTCTTCCAGCGCGTGCAGGGCCACGGATTTGCCCGAGCCCGACATGCCGGTGATGAGCACCAGCTCCAGGGTGGTATGACCCCCACGCTCCCCCACTGCGTGTGGGTCGCTGCCCCCCGGGGGGGCCTTCGCGCCTTGGGGCGGCCCGGCGGCACTCACGTCGCGGCCCCGGTTCGCGCCCGGCTGTCGGCAAGCATTTCCTCGGCGTGGGCCAGCGTGGCGCCCGAAAGCCGCTCGCCGCCGAGCATGCGCGCGACTTCGCCGACCCTTGTCTCGTCCTGGACCAGCGCCACGGTGCTGGCCGTGCCGGTGCGGCTGCGCTGCTTGGAAACGACCAGGTGGTGGTCCGCACAGGCGGCGACCTGGGGCAGGTGGGTCACGGCCAGCACCTGGCGGTCGCGGCCCAGCTGCTTCATCAGGCGGCCCACGGTCTGCGCCACGGCGCCGCCGACGCCGGAGTCCACCTCATCAAAAATCAGGGTCTGGGCCGTGCCCAGCTGGCTGGTGGTGACCGCGATCGCGAGTGCGATGCGCGAGAGCTCGCCGCCGGAGGCGACCTTGGCCACCGGGCGCGGCGTGCTGCCGCCATGTCCCGCGACCAGAAAACCGACTTCCTCAAGTCCGCATTGCGTGGGCTGCTCCGTTTTTTGCAGCGTCACTTCGAAGGCCCCGCCCTCCATGCCCAGGCCCTGCATGGCCTGGCTGATCGCCCTGGCCAGCCGGGGCGCGGCCCGGCCGCGGGACTGGCTCAGGCTGCGAGCCTCGGCCAGGTAGGCCTTGTGGGCCTGCTGCTCGGCGGCTTCCAGAGCGGCCAGGTCAGCGGCCGCGTCCAGCCGCGCCAGCTCGTCCTTCCAGGCAGCCAGCAGGCCCGGCAGCTCCGCCGGGGCGCGCTTGTAGCGCCGCGACAGCGACAGCCACAGCGACATGCGCTCGTCGAGCTCTGCCAGGCGCCGAGGGTCCAGCTCGGTTCTGCGCAGGTAGCCGTGCAGCGAATGCACGGCATCGCTGGCCTGCGCCAGGCTGGATGCCAATACCTCGCCCAGCCCTTGGAAATCGGGTTCAAGGTGCTCCTGATTTCGCAGCGATTCTCGGGCCTGCGCCAGTCCCGGCAGCGCCCCGGCCTCATCGTCTTCGAGGGCGTCGAGAGCCGCCTGGGCCGCATCCAGCAAGGCCTGGGCATGGGACAGCCGCGTATGGTCGGCATTGAGCTCATCCCATTCGTGCTCACCGGGGGCCAGCTTGCCGACCTCGCCGATCTGCCAGCCCAGGCGTTCGCGTTCGCGTTGCAGCGAATCCTGCGCCGAGCGCGCCTCGGCCAGGGTTTTCTGGGCCTCGCGCCATGCCTGCCAGAGCTTGCCGAGCGCGGCGCTGCTGACGCCGGCATAGGCGTCGAGCAGGCTCCGCACGGCCTCGGGGCGCGTGAGGCTTTGCCAGGCGTGCTGGCCATGGATGTCGAGCAGCTGGTCGCCGAGCTCGCGCAGCTGGCTGGCGGTGGCCGGGCTGCCATTGATCCAGCCGCGGCTCTTGCCCTGGGCGTCGACCGTGCGGCGCAGCAGCAGCGTCTCGGACAGCTCGAAGCCGCCCTCCTGGAGCCAGCCGTGCAGCGCGGGCCCGCCGTCGAACTCGGCGCTGACCTCGGTGCGCGGGGCTCCTTCGCGCACCACGGCCGCGTCGGCGCGGGCGCCGAGCGCGAGCTGCAAGGCGTCAATCAGGATGGATTTGCCCGCACCGGTCTCGCCCGTGAGGACGGTGAAGCCCAGCGACAGATCGAGCTCGAGTTCGTGCACGATCACGAAATCGCGCAAGGTCATGCGTTTGAGCGCCACGTTCAGGAGCCTCCTTCGTACCAGTGCAGCTTTTTGCGCAGCGTGTCGAAGTAGCTCCAGCCCTTGGGGTGCAGAAAGCGCACGCCGTGCTGCGAGCGCCGCACGATGATGCGGTCGCCATGCAGCAGCGAGGCCAGCGACTGCATGTCGAAATTGGCGCTGGCATCGCGGCCCGCTACCATTTCTATAGCAATCTCCGCGACGTCTGCAAGGACAATGGGGCGGTTCGACAAGGTGTGAGGGGCGATGGGCACCAGCACCCAGCCCGGAATCGAGGGGTGCAGCAGCGGCCCGCCGGCCGACAGCGCGTAGGCGGTCGAGCCGGTCGGCGAGGCAATGATCAGGCCGTCGGCGCGCTGGTTGGCGACGAAATGACCGTCGACCTCGACGCGCAACTCCACCATGCCCGAGGTGGCGCCGCGGTTGACCACCACGTCGTTCATCGCCAGGGCATCGAAGACGCAATGGCTGTCGCGCATCACCTTGGCGTGCATCAGCCTGCGGTGGTCTTCCTCGTATTCGCCGCGCAGCATGGGAGTGAGCGTGGCGCGGTAGTTCTCCAGCGGAATGTCGGTGACGAAGCCCAGCCGGCCCTGGTTGATGCCGATCAGCGGCACGCCATGGCGCGCCAGCTGCCGGCCTATGCCCAGCATCGTGCCGTCGCCGCCGACCACCAGACCGAGGTCGCACTGGGCGCCTATGGCGGCCACATCGAGCGCCTGGTAGTGGCTCAGGCCGGTATTGGCCGCCGTTTCCCGCTCCAGCGCCACATCGCAGCCCTGCTGGCCCAGAAAATGGGCGATATCGTCCAGCACCTGGCGCGATGAATCAGCCCGGGTACCAGACATGGCTGCCTGGTATTTGCCGATCAGCGCCACATGGCGGAATTTCGATTTCATGGGCAAATTACATCATTAAAATGATTTCATGCTCGATGATCGTGCCAAGTTGTTGTTGAAAGCGCTGGTCGAGCGCTACATCGCCGAAGGCCAGCCTGTGGGCTCGCGCACCTTGTCCAGGGCCTCGGGACTGGACGTGTCGCCCGCGACCATTCGCAACGTGATGTCCGATCTCGAAGAGCTGGGCCTGATCGCCAGCCCCCACACCTCGGCCGGGCGCATTCCCACCGCGCGCGGCTACCGCCTGTTCGTGGACACCATGCTCACCGCGCAGCGCGAGCAGCTGCCCACCCCCAGCCTGGCACCCGAGCAGCCCCAGAAGGTCATCGCGAACGCGGCCCACCTGCTGTCCAGCCTCTCGCAGTTTGTCGGGGTGGTCATGGCGCCGCGCCGTACTTCCGTGTTTCGCCACATCGAGTTCCTGCGACTGTCCGAGCGGCGTTTTTTGGTCATCATCGTCTCGCCCGATGGCGACGTGCAAAACCGTGTGATCTTCACTGAGGCCGATTACTCGCAGTCGCAGCTGGTCGAGACAGCCAACTTCCTGAATGCGCACTACGCCGGCATGGCCATCGAACAGGTGCGCGAGCGGCTCAAGCACGAGGTGGAAACGCTGCGCGGCGAGATCGCCACGCTGATGCAGGCCGCGGTCAACATAAGCTCCGAGGCGCTGTCCGAGGCGCAGGATGAAGTCGTGATCTCCGGCGAGCGCAATCTGCTGGCCGTCAGCGATTTCTCCAGCGACATGAGCCACCTGCGCCGGGCCTTCGAGCTGTTCGAGCAGAAAACCCAGCTCATGCGCCTGCTCGACATCTCCAGCCAGGCCGAGGGCGTGCGCATCTACATCGGCGGCGAAAGCCAGGTCGTGCCCTTTGAAGACCTGTCGATCGTGAGCGCCCCCTACGAGGTCGACGGCCAGATCGTGGGCACCCTGGGCGTCATCGGCCCGACCCGCATGCCCTATGACCGCATGATCCAGATCGTGGACATCACCTCCAAGTTGGTCAGCAATGCGCTGAGCCACCACAAGTAGGCTCTTACAATCACAGCTTCGGTTGGGGCGTTAGCTCAGTTGGTCAGAGCAGAGGACTCATAATCCTTTGGTCGTTGGTTCAAGTCCAACACGCCCTACCAGATGATTCTTGGGATCATTTGCGAGTTTTGCAGTCGCTGGCCAGATGGCTGCCAATAGCGTGCTACAATGCAAAGCTTAGCGGCTGTAGCTCAGCTGGATAGAGTACTTGGCTACGAACCAAGGGGTCGTGGGTTCGATTCCTGCCAGCCGCGCCAGAATTTCGGTTCTAGATCAATGGGTTACGTGTTTTCGCACGTGGCCCGTTTTTCTTTCTGCGCGACTTTTGCGCGACTTCACTTCTGCACCGGCCTTTCAGCCATTGACGACCCGCAGTAGGGTCGTCCGGTCCCGGGTGCGCGAGACCCTGTTGGCCGCTTCCACCAGCCTTGCGACGGTGGACGTGGCGTAGTGCCTGGGCATGCCTTCGATGGCGTGCCCCAGCAAAAGCGCCCGGTCCTCTTCGCTCACACCGGCATCGCGCAGCCGCTGACCAAAGGTGTGCCGCAGGTCGTGCACCCGAACCATGGGCAGGCCCCCGTCCGCACGTGCCTTTTGGAACGCAGCCGAGTTCATGGTGTCGACTCGTCCCGGCTCGTGGCCGGGGGCGACATAGGTGAACACGTATTTCGCGTGGCCACCGCGTTTCGCCTCGACGATGGACCAGGCCACGTCGTTCAGGATCAGCACGTGCTTCCGGTTCACCTTGAAGAACTCCGGAGGGATCACGAACACACTACGTTTTAACTCGGGTAGCCGGCATCGGCCCGTACGCAACGCCTGGGTGCGCCTTTGCCCCGTACCGGCGGAACGTTCGGTCTCAAGAGTTCGTTCGAGCCAGTGCTATTGGTCGTCGTCACGATCTTCCTGAGCAACGCAGACGACCTCAACGCCCTCCGTCCGCGGCTGTTGGACTTGAAGGTCTCGTGATGCCGAGTTGCGCAGCGCGCTGATCGGACAACAGCGCGATCAACTGAGGCCACTTTTTCTTTTGGAACTGTGCAAGCTCAAGCAAATCCGGCGCAATGGCATCCGCCACGTGAACGTCGAACGCTTTTGCTACTTTCCGCCCGACCGAACTGCGCGCCAGTTTTTCAATACTCTTAAAAGCCTTGAGCACGAGCGCCAGTCGTTGCTGTTCATCGTCGTGCTGGCCCGCAACGACGGCGAGAAACTCGCGCGCGACCTCCACCGCTGCACGAGCTTGTCCGATCCCGAGATCGTTCTGCTTTTCCGGCAGGCCGGCCAGATTCTCGATCCGGCTGCGCAGCACATCAAAGGGATGCATCACCTTGATGGCAGCAGATCCGATCTCAACTTCGATCGCACGCTCAAGAATGGATGCAGCCGTGAAATCACCATAGACTTTGTGGATCACGTCTACATTGACGTATTCGGTCGCGGACACAAAGCGGACCGCCTGCCCGACCAGCGCCGTGAGCGCCCGCTTGTTCGGGAATATCGCCTGCCCGGAGATGGCCTCGGCAATTCGGTATACAAGCTTCTTGTCGGATGCCGTCGCAAGAATATCGAGGTCACGGGAGACCACGGGCAAGTCTTCGGCGGCCGTCACGCCCAACCACCCCATCCAGAAGGCCAACGCCTGGCCTCCGACCATCACCCCCGACTCTGGGATGATGGACAACACCCGCTCAACTTCTTGGCGGGAAATAGTGGTCTCGGCGGGCTTCAGAAAGAAACGTCCTTCAGATTCACCCGGGCGGAGCGGGCCAGCCTGGGGGAAACAAAGTGCAGCTCCGCAGACTTCTTCGTTCCGGACCTCACCATCGACTCATCCAGCTTGTGCATGGCGGTCAGCATGGCAGATGTCTGTTGCGTACCACTTTGCTCCAGCTCCGCCGCCATGCCGATCATGGCCCAATGCTCGATTTGTTGAGCAATAGAGCGAGTCATGGCCTGCGACCTGGAGACGGCCGCCTCGTATAGTCGATCAGAAACGCGAATGGATTGGGCCATGAAGCAAGTGTAGCAAAATGCCACATCTCTGCAACTTTGGGAAAGAAATCCTGCCTCGAAATTTTTGACGAGTTGGCAATCAAACAGAGGATGGCCGCCCGGTGCAACCGAACACCGTCGAAGAGTGAGGTCCACCCATGCGCATTCAGCATCGCTGCGCCGTGCTGCTGGCCGCGACGGGCAAGGCATCTTCGAAGTTCCTATGAGATGGTGTTGCTCACGGTAGTGGCCATCTTTTTGATGTACGACAGCGCTTACCAGTGACTGTCGCTGGGGCCCGCGCGCCGCCTCGCGAGGTAATCTTCCTCGCTCTCCAGGTTGGCCGGATTGTCGTCGCCGTCATCATCAGAGTGGCTGCCGCCGGATGGCCACCCGCCTCCAAAGAAGCCCACAAGACGTAGGCCCAAGAAGATCGCCACGGGAACCCAAAAAGCATTGGCGCTGTCAAAAATGGCCCGCAGTTGTTTCGTGCCCGCCAGGACGCGGGTTTTCAGACCTCGGCCACCAGCGCGACATGAGCATCGATCCCGCACAGTCTCGGCTGATCGCGCTGGCCGAGCGCTATTTCGACGCGGTGGATCGCATGGACCTGGCTGCCACGCCGGCCTGCTTCGAGCCCGATGCGCGTTTCGCTATCGCCACCTACGACAGCGTGTTCGAGGGCCGCGATACCGGCATTCGCGGCATGTTCGAACGGCTCCACGCCCGCTACGCCTGGGTCTGGCATGGCAACTTCGACCACGTGGTGCAGGCGCCCCACCGCATCGCCAGCCGCTTCCGGGTCGAAAACACGCTATTCGATGGCACCACACGCGTCAAGAACAACTGCAACTTTTTTACGTTGCATGGTGATCGCTTCGCGGCGGTGTACGTGTACATGAGCGGCGACAACTCGCTGCAGTGAAGCGCTGGCTCGGCGTACAGCTGGGGTCCGCAGCACGACGAGGTGCTACACCTCAGTCTGCTCGGCCATTTCCAGCGCGTCATCGACCTCGATGCCCAGGTAGCGCACGGTACTTTTTAGCTTGACGTGACCCAAGAGCAATTGGACAGCCCTCAGGTTCTTCGTGCGTCGGTAGATCAACGAGGCCTTGGTGCGGCGCAGCGTGTGGGTGCCGTAGGCCGCGGGATCGAGGCCGATTTCACGCACCCAGCCGTCGACGATGCGGGCGTACTGCCGGGTGGAGAGGTGGGGCGAGCCATGAATCCGGCTGGAGAAGAGGAAGTCCTCCGATTTGAGCGCGACGTGCTGGATCCAAGTCGAGACGGCCGACCGCGTCTGCTCGGTGATTTCGAACTGGACGGGACGCTGGGTCTTTTGCTGCATGACGATGGCGCGGGCGGCGACATGGTCGCCGTGGGAGACATCGCGCACTCGCAGCTGGACGAGGTCACAGGCCCGGAGCTTGCTGTCGATCGCCAGATCGAACAGGGCTAGGTCCCGGGCTCGGTCGGTGGACAGTTGCAGTCGCCCGCGGATGGCCCATATGTCCTTGCGTTTGAGCGGTGCCTTCTGGCCGACGAGCTTGCCATTGTTTCAGGGTTCGGGATGGCGGAGTGTGGAAGGAAGAGTGGTGTCCACGATGGACTCCTTCGAGATGAAAGGAAGCGCAGTCTGCGCCGGGGACAGTGTGGATTCGTGGTGGGGTCGCGAGGACGTCAGAGCTTTTTGTGACGGGGTCAATGGCCATTTGGGGCATGCTCGACCGACCGTTTTTTGTCTGAACGTGCCTGCTGCAGTTCAGGTCGCAACGCGACCCAAACCGGTCCCTAGCTCCTCTCACTCAGGGGTGAGAAAAGCGGCGGCTCCATGTCCCGACGCACCGGGCTGCCACCCTCCGTCGGCGCCACATGGTGCACCCGCCGGGGCAGTGCGGCACGCAAGAACACCTCGAGATAGGCCTGCAGCTCCTTGTCAATGCCGCCCAAGAAGGGCCACCTTGTTGACGAGGTCCATCACACGATGGGCCCAGACCTCGGATAGCGAGTCGCTTACTCTTACTTCTTCTTGGCCACAGCGGCCTTGAATGTCGCGCCCGGGGTGAACTTGGGGACTGTGGTCGCCGCGATCTTGAGGGCTTCGCCCGTCCGGGGGTTCTTGCCCTTTCGAGCAGCGCGTTTGGCCGCCTTGAACGTGCCGAAGCCCACCAGGGTCACGTCCTGCTTTTTGGTAACCGTCGTGGTGATGGTTTCCAGCAGCGCGTCCAGCGCGCGGCCGGCAGCGGCCTTGGACATATCGGTCTTGGCGACCAAGGCTTCGATCAGTTCGGATTTGTTCATGTCTCTTCAGTGTGGACCTGCAGAATTGCAGCGGTAGATTTTGCTATATCTGGATCGCCCTTCGTTTGATCGGCCAGTGCCACTGCCATGTGATGGCCTCGGAAGTGCCACTGAACACGCGCCTGTCTGGTCCATGATTGCCACCTGTACGCGACTGATAGTAGGATGACCCGCATGAGTTCATTTGCCAACGCCCTCAAGTCTGAGATTGCACGCATCGCTCGCAAAGAGATGAAGGACGAGATCCTTGCGCTCAGAAAAGCCGCGACCGCGCATCGCTCCGAGATCGCGTCTCTCAAACGGGAGGTGAGATCGCTCGCGTCACTGCTCAAAAAGGCGCAGCGTGCTGTGATGACGCCTGCAACGCCGGCCCGGCTTCAGGAAGCCACGTCATCCACGCGCCCCTTGCGATTCAGTGCCGAGAAGCTCGCTGCACACCGGGCGTATCTGGGTGTCTCACAGGCACAGATGGCCAAGCTGCTTGGGGCCTCTGCGCTCTCCGTCTATAAGTGGGAATCGGGCAAGGTTCATCCGCGCGCCGCACAGCTAGAGCGAATCGCCGCCGTCCTCAGGCTGCGCAAGCGAGCGGCTGCGGCGCAACTCGAGAGTTGAGGCAACTGAGGCACGGGTGATCGGCCACGATTGTGACCGAACCTGACGGTCTGCGAGCAGGCGATTCCGACCCGTACCTATCGGTGGCGATCGTTTTCGACTCGCTCCATAGCGACCTCCAACGTTTCCGATGGAAGCGGCTGCTTCGGCGACAGGATTTCGGCGAGTCGATCGACGGCCGTCGACCAATACCTGCCGCTCGCTGTTCCTGTTTAGGGTTGTCCGACATCTGCCCGCGTGATGAGACGACGCCGCGCATGGCAGCGGCCTGAGGGCAGGTATTGGACAAGCCTCGAGGGAGGAAACCGCGGGGCATGCCGCGGTGGTCCGAAGAGGCTACGACGCTATGGTGATAGTGGGCACCGCGCTCGTGCTTGCGGTGGTCGTGGAGCCCGCTGGAAGACCGAGCAGGCCGACGTGCTGCCGGGTGAGGCGACTGTTGTGCGTGCGGACTGGCCGACGGATCAAGCGTCGAACCACCGGACAGCGGTGGCACAAATGTGGCCCGCCGTTGGATGTCCGCTCGACGGAAGGGTTGGGCGTCATTGCTCGTCTGCAGTAACCCGACGGACGGCGACCGATAGTGCGTATTCATAGAGCGACACAGAAGGCAATTCAGAACACGCAAGTCGGAGGTCTTCGCTGATTTGCTTCGCGATGATGATCCCACGCACTGTCTGTCCTGGCTCAGCGTGGTTCTTTTTGATCCAGCTCATGTATCGAAGTAGCTGACCCACAACTCGGTCGTAGCCCTTGGAAACCTTCAACTCGATGACGACGTAGCCACCAGACTGGTCGACCGCCAGAACATCTATGAACCGGCCGCCAACCGAAAATTCGACGCCAGTGATTCCTTCGTCGGTGTACAGCCTCAGCGAGGGTTCAAGGATGTGAAGATTGCGTGCGAGATAGTCGCGTAAACCCGAGCAGTGCGGCTGGCCGATGGCAAGCAGCCGCTGGTGCCCCAGCTGACCCGGTTGCGCGCCATCGGAGCGAAGGGCGCCTGGGTGCTGATCAAGGAGGTGTTCGGCTGGCGGCGTTTCGCCAACCGGCGCGAGCTGGCCGGCTGCCTGGGGCTGGCACCCACGCCCTGCGACAGTGGCGACAGCCAGATCGAGCAAGGCAGCAGCGCCTGTGTGGGCGGTTCGCGCGGCTGTCTTCGCGTGGCGTGCAGGTCAACAAGGTCTGCGTGGCGGTAGCGCGCGAGTTGGCCGGCTTCGTGTGGGCCATCGCCCATCAAGCGGCACCCGCGGCTGCCGTGCACTGAAGGAGGATCGCCAAGCAGGTGGCATGCGGTGATGCGGCA
>Ga0187892_10001852_pt1 | contig 46067 bp, 38 predicted proteins | sample MA1701073metaG_FD_139345 | JGI IMG/M metagenome (GOLD analysis project Ga0187892, IMG submission 139345) | Bio-ooze microbial communities from a basaltic lava cave in the Kipuka Kanohina Cave System on the Island of Hawaii, USA - MA170107-3 metaG ...
GGCGTCGTCCCTGCCCAACCGGCCTTGCAGCAACGGCGCACAGCAGCGAGCGACCCTCGCTTTAATCGACATGGGTCGATATTGACATTCTTCGATATGACGTGCAAGTGTATCGACATCGGTCGATATGGTCGCCGGTAATCCGGTAATAAGGAGGATCCCCATGGCCCACAACACGTTTCACGTCGCGTTGTACGTCCGCGATCTCGACGCCGCGATCGCCCGTTACCGGAAGCTCCTCGGACAGGAACCGGCCAAGGTGCGGCACGACTACGCCAAGTTCGAGATCGTCGACCCGCCCGTGATCCTGTCGCTCAACACCGGCGGGAAGCCGGGCACGGTGAGCCACCTCGGGATTCGCTACCCCGGCACCGGGGACGTCGCGTCCGAGATGGTCCGCGTCAAGGGCGAGCAAGTCGATCTCCTCCAGCAGGAGGGAACGACGTGCTGCTACGCAAAGGCCGACAAGTTTTGGGTCCGCGACGCGGACGGCATGCCGTGGGAGATGTACACCCTCCTCGAGGATGCCGAGGCCGAGACGGCGGCAGACCAGACCCTGCGGCAGTTTCTCCAGCAGGATTCGACTCCTAGCGCAGCACGCTGCTGATGACAGGTCGCGACCCCGATCTGAAACACCACATCGGGGGTCGAGAGGTCGGCGGGCGAGGTGTGGACACGCCTACTCCGCCAGGTATCCCAGCTTCTGCAGCCGTTTGCGATCGAGCGGCGAGAGCGTCGCGCCGACGACTGGAGCCGCGGCGAGCTTCTCCGTCAGCGCGTCGATCCGCTTGCGGTGGGCAGCGACAATCTCGGGATACCGCTCGGCGACGTCGACTGCCTCGTTGGGATCATCCGTCACGTTGAAGAGCACGGGTTTGGTGAGGTGGCCGAAGGTCTTCGGCAGACCTTCGACGGCGACGGGATTTGCGCGCGGCCAGATGCTCTTCCAGTTCCCCTTGCGGTAGGTGCGAAACTTGATCTCCTCGAGCAGCAGCTCGTCCGGCTCCAGCTCGCCAGGCTCCGGGCTGGGAAGGCCCGCCAGATGCTTGATCATGCGGAAGACGTCCTCGGTGCGGATGGGATGGGCGCTGTCATTTCCCGGAGCGGGCAGCACGATGAGCGGCACGCGCAACACCGGCTCGAACGAGGGATTGCCGGAGTGGCCGGAGATGCCGGTCTGGAGACGGGTCTCGCCGAGCGCCTCGCCGTGGTCGCCGGTCAGAACGATGGCGGTGTCGTCCCCGAGTCCGGCCGCGTCGAGCGCGCCCAGCAGCTCGCCGATCGCGGTGTCGGTGGCCACGACGGCGGCGGCGTAGGCGCCGTCCTGCGTCGCGGCGTCGAACGACGCACCCTTGGCGCTGCGGCCGTGCACGTCCATGTAGTGCACGTAGAGAAAGAACCGATCGGACGGCCGCCGCGCCAACCAGTCGCGAACGGCTTGGTTCACCACGCCGGCGTCATTCGGCGCGCGCCAGGGGCGGCCCACCTGGATCCATTCGCGGAACCCGCGGTCGTAGCCGTACGGTCGGAACAGGAGCGCGTTGGAAACGACGCCGACGGTCCAGTAGCCCGCTGCGCCGAGCTCCTCGGCCAGCGTTGGCACCCCCGTGGGCACGCACTCCCGTGCATCCCGCGTGGCGAACCGGGACAGGCCGCACCACGTCGTCCCGGTCCACGGCAGGGAGCGCTCCGGATCTCCCGACGAGATGCTCGGGGTATGGCCCGTGAACAGGGCCGCCATCGACATGGACGTCTGGTGATAGGACGAGACGGCGTTGGTGAACACCTGCCCGCGGGCCGCCATGGCATCGATGTGAGGCGTGGGGGTCGTGGAGCCGTAGCACGACAGGTAGTCGCGGCGCAGCGTATCGATGACGATGAGGATGATGCGGGCGGGAACGCGCGGACCGGTCGGCCACCACACGAGCGCGGCGGCGAGCGCCAATCCGAGCAGCGGCACCAGCCGCAGGGCGACGCCCGCTCCGTCTCTCGACCTCATCGGCCGCGAACCCCACCCTGCCCGATGGAGCCCCCGCATCAGGCTTCGGCGAGTAGCAGCTTGAGTCCCGCGCGTCGCATCGTCTCGAAGTCTCTGTCACGCGACAGAATGGGTACGGAATGGCTGAGGGCGTACGTGGCGATCAGCAGATCGAGCGACTTGATCGTTGCCCCACGGCGTCCGAGGAAGTAGCCAAGCTCTCCGGCCTCCTCCCACACCCGCTCCGGCTGGTCGAGAATCCGGCAGCCTACCAGCAGCCCCAGCACCTGCGCGCGTTCCGCTGGAGATTGCAGGCCACGCCGCAGCTCGGTGATGACAGGCCCGCATAGCGCTACCTCGTCAGCATCGAGCAGCCGGTCCACGGCCACCGCGAGCCGGCCACGGCCCCGAAAGAAATCGACCCACGCGGACGTATCGACGAGTATCAGCGTCGTGTCTCCTCGAGGTCGAGCGCAAAGCGTATGCGTCCCTTGAGGGCCCGCAGCGCGGATCGCTTGGCCCGGCGTTCGAGGGCGTGCAGACCTTCGATGATCGTCGGGGTTATGCCTTTCCCCGTGATCCGGATTGCGTTTTCCAGCGTACGCACCGGAAGGTTCACTGTCACTTTCTTGAGACGGTCGTGCCTGGCTCGATCATGCATGCGTGGCAATATAAGGATATGGTTAAAACAGGTCAATGATATGGCTCTCCCAGCCGCCGGATGTCTGAGGGCCGGTGGCCCCGTGCACGGCGCGGTGCTTTGCGCCATGGTAGGGTGGGCGTGGGGCCACACGCATGACGCAGCTGACGCTCCTCCGCACCCGCCGCTTCGCCGCGCTCTTCTGGACGCAGTTTCTCGGCGCGTTCAACGACAACCTCTTCAAGAACGCGCTCGTGATCCTGGTCACCTACAAGGCGCTCGGTGTGTGGGGCCTCGCGCCGCAGGAGGTCGTCGCCGCGTCGGGCGGTCTGTTCATCTTGCCCTTCTTCCTCTTCTCCGCCACGGCCGGGCAGCTCGCCGACCGCTTTCCGAAGCCGCGGCTCGTCCACTGGGTGAAGGGCGCCGAGATCGCGTTCATGGCGGTGGCGGCCGTGGGCTTTCTCACGGAGCGCATTGGGCTACTCCTGGTCACGCTGTTCCTGATGGGCCTGCACTCGACCTTCTTCGGTCCGGTGAAGTACAGCATCCTGCCCCAGCTTCTCGACGAGGATGAGCTGGTCGGCGGCAACGCGCTCGTCGAGACCGGCACCTTCCTCGCCATCCTCCTCGGGACCATCGCCGGCGGTGTGCTCGTGGCGCAGGGCGAGTCGGGGTTGCGCTGGCTCGGCATCACGCTGATCGGGGTCGCAATCCTCGGCCTCCTGGCGAGCCTGCGCATCCCGCCCCTGCCGGCCGAGAACCCCACCCTTCCGATCGCCTGGAATCCCGTGCGGCCGACCCTCGAGACCTACGCGATCACGCGGCGAAACCGGACAGTCTTCCTGTCGATCCTCGGCATCTCGTGGTTCTGGTTCTTCGGCGCCGCGCTCCTCGCGCTGCTGCCGAGCTACACGAAGGACGTGCTGCACGCGAACGAGCACGTCGTCACGCTCTTCCTCGCGCTTTTCTGCATCGGCATCGCGGCGGGCTCCCTCCTCTGCGAGCGCCTCTCGGACCGCAAGCTCGAGCTCGGGCTCGTGCCCTTCGGCTCGATCGGCATGAGCGTGTTCGCCTTCGATCTGTTTCTCGCCAGCGCTCCGCCCGCGACGGCGCTCGATGCGGCGGCGGGGATCGGGAGCTTCGTGACCACCGCCGGCGGTCTCCGCATCATGGTCGACCTCGCGCTGCTCGCGACCTCGAGCGGCTTTTTCATCGTGCCGCTCTACACGCTCGTCCAGCAGCGATCCGAGGCCGCCGCGCGCTCGCGCATCATCGCCGGCAACAACATCCTCGGGGCGTTCTTCATGGTGCTGTCGTCGCTCATGCTCATCGGCCTGCACGCCGCGGGCGTCTCGATTCCCCGGACCTTCCTCGTGCTCGCGATCCTCAACGGCGCCGTCGCCGTCTACATCTACCAGATCATTCCGGAGTTTCTGCTGCGCTTCGTCGCCTGGATCCTGGCGCACCTGCTGTACCGGTTGCGGACAGTCGGCCGCGAGCACATCCCCATGGAGGGCCCGGCCGTGCTCGTCTGCAATCACGTGAGCCTGATCGACTGGCTCGTCATCGCCAGCGCGTGCAAGCGACCGGTGCGCTTCGTGATGTACCACGGCTTTCTCGAGCTGCCGTTGGTGGGCTGGCTCTTCCGGGACGCGAAGGTCATTCCCATCGCGCCCGCCCGCGAGAGCGCCGAGACGCTCGACGCGGCCTACGATCAGATCGCGCGGGAGCTCGAGGATGGCGAGATCGTCTGCATCTTCCCCGAGGCAAGCTGACGGCGGACGGCAAGATGAACCCGTTTCGTCCCGGGATCGAGAGAATCGTCCAGCGCACGCCCGTGGCGGTGATCCCGATGGCGCTCGAGGGTCTGTGGGGCAGCTTCTTCAGCCGCCGCTACGGCCGCGCCATGCGCAAGCCGTTCCGCCGCGTGTGGTCGCGCATCACCCTGGTGATCGGGTCCCCGGTGGCGCCCGAGGCCGCTACGGCCGACTCACTCGCCGAGCACGTCGCGCGCCTCGGTGGCTTCGAGCCGCCGGCCGCCGCCGAGGAGCGCGCCGGCAGCCTACCGCTCCAGCCTCATGCGCAGGCTCGTCAGCCGCTGTCGCAGGAATGACGCGCGTGCGTCGCGCCGGCGCGCGGCTACGCCCGCGTGCTCCGGCCGCTGTCACGGCCGGTGAACTCGTCCATTGACGCGTTGACGCCGAGGAAGTTTGCGACCGCATCGAAGAGCGGTACGGGCAGCACGCGCATGAGCGGCACGAGGCCGACCAGACGTGGCATGACGAGGCGCCGCTTGTTGCGCTGGATGGCGCGCACGATGCGGTCGGCGACGACCTGCTCGTCGAGAATGGGCAGGAGCAGCGGGAAGCGGGTCTTCACCCCGCGGAACATCCCGGTATTGATGTAGTACGGGCACACGATCGTGGTCACCACGCCGGGAGCGCGGCGCTTGAGCTCGGCGCGCAGCGATTCATCGAACCCGACCGCCGCCCACTTGCTCGCGGCGTAGTCGCTGAGCTTTGCCACCCCGATGTAGCCCGAGGCGGAGCCCATGGTGACGACGTGGCCGCGGTTGCGCGCGACCATGTCGGGCAGGAAGGCCTTCCCGGTCCAGAATAGCGCCAGGGTGTTGATCTTGAACGTCGCCTCGATCTGGGCATCAGGCAGGTCGAGGAAGCTCTTCCCGCTCACGATGCCGGCATTGTTGAACAGGATGTCCACCGCGCCGATCTCCTGGCGCACGCGCGCGGCGGTGGCATATACGCTCTCCCGGTCGGCAATGTCGCACAGATAGCCAGCCGCATTCCGCCCACCGCCCGCCCGCGCCACTTCGGCCAGCGCGCGGTCGAGCGCCTCCCGGTTGATGTCCCACACCACCAGCCGCCCGCCGAGCGCGGCGATGCGGAGCGCGACACGCCGCCCGATACCGCTGGCGCCTCCGGTGATCAGAACCGTTCGTCCGGCGATCTCACTCATGGGGCGGCCGCCTCCTCACGCCGCCGGCGCTCGCAGCACACTGGCATCGCCGGGCGACTTTCACTATGACCATGTCCGATCCATCCCTGGGTCCCAGGCTCTCGGGTGAATGTCATGACGATGCTCGGTGCGGCCGAACGGCGGTTCTGGGAGCGCAACGGCTATCTCTGGATCGAGCGGTTTCTCGCGGCGAACGAAGTCGCGGCGATCCGCTGCTGGACCGAGGAGATCGGCGCCTGGCCCGATGCCCCGGGGCGCTGGATGCGGTACTACGAGCGGGCGCCGGGCGGCGAAGAGGGCAAGGTGCTCGCCCGCATCGAGAACTTCCTGCCCTTCCATACCGGCCTCGACGGGCTCTTTCGCAGCGGCCGGCTGGCCGGCCTGCTGGCGGATCTCCTCGGCGAGCCGGCCGTCGTGTTCAAGGACAAGATCAACATGAAGGCGGCCGGCGGCGCTGGCTTCGCCCCACACCAGGACGCGCCCGCCTATCGTGACTTCGGCATCGACTTCCATGCCACCGTGATGGTCCCGGTGGACGCGTTCACGCGGGAGAACGGTTGCCTCGAGGTGGCGCGCGAGGCGAGCCAGCCGACGCTCCTCGCCCAGAACCCCGATGGGACCTTGCGCGCGGATGTCGTCGCGCGCCTCGAGTACGTCCCCATCCTCGCCAAGCCCGGCGACCTGATCGTGTTCGATTCCTACGTGCCGCACCTTTCGAAGCCGAACCGCAGCGCCGACCCGCGACGCTCCTACTACGTCACGTACAACCGGCGCTCGGCAGGCGACATGCGCGAGACCTACTATGCGCGCAAGCGGCAGCTCTTCCCACCGGACTGTGAACGCCAGCCCGGAGTCGACTACGCCAAGATCGGCGCGCAGTTCAACCTGGCCAATCCGTTCGAGTGACACTTCGACAGGCCCAGGGTGAACGCCCTTCGACAGGGGCTGTGAGCTCACCGGGTCGCGTCGGGAGCGGACGGCTCCCGCAGCCACGCCCGCACCGCGCCGACGACGTCGTCACCGGGAACCGGGGCCTCGAGGCGCGGCGGCCCGCCCCAGCTCGGATCGGTGAAGGTGTAGCCGGCGACGGTGCGTGGCTGCGCGTAGCGTGGCAGGACGTGGAAGTGCAGATGCGGATCCACCATCATGAGCGCCAGGTAGTTGATCTTGTCCGGCGCGAACACGCGCCGCAGGCGCGCTTCGAGCGCCGCGGCCACCTGCGGGAGCTCCGCGGCCTCCACCGGCTCGAGGGCGGAGAGCGCCTCGACGTGCCGCGCGCTGATCAGCACGAGCGCCCCGAGGGTCACCTGCTTGGGGCGCACGACGACGCGCCAGTGCGCCGTGCGCAGGATCTCGCCGTTCGGGTGGTCGAACTTCGCCCACAGATCGCAGCAGGTGGCCGTGTCGCCCGCCATGCTCGCGATCCACGCTACAGCGGGATGCTGCCGTGCTTCTTCGGCGGGTTGGTGTCGCGCTTGTTCTGGAGGAGCGCCAGCGCGCGGATGAGCCGCGGCCGGGTCTCCTCCGGAAGGATCACGTCGTCGATGAAGCCGAGCTCCGCGGCCCGATACGGGTTGGCGAACGTCTGGCGGTACTCGGTGGTGAGCCGCGCCCGCTCCGCCGCCTTGTCCTTGGCGCCGGCGATCTCGTTCCGGAACACGATGTTCACGGCGCCATCGGGCCCCATGACGGCGATCTCGGCGCCGGGATAGGCGAGATTCATGTCGCCGCGGACGTGCTTCGAGTTCATGACGCAGTACGCGCCGCCATACGATTTGCGGGTGATCACGGTCAGCTTCGGGACCGTGGCCTCGCAGTACGCGTAGAGGAGCTTGGCACCGTTGCGGATGATGCCGCCGTACTCCTGCTGCGTTCCCGGCAAAAAGCCCGGCACGTCCTCGAAGGTCACGATGGGGATGTTGAACGCATCGCAAAACCGGATGAACCGCGCCGCCTTGATGGAGGCGTCGATGTCGAGACAACCGGCCAGCACCGCCGGCTGGTTGGCGACGATGCCGACCGAGCGGCCGCCCAGCCGCGCGAAGCCGACGATCATGTTGCGCGCCCAGTCCCGGTGGATCTCGAACAGCCCGCCGTCGTCGACGACGAGCTCGATCAGGCGGTGCATATCGTAGGGCTGGCTCGGATTCTCGGGCACGAGATCGCTGAGCGCCGTCTCCCGGCGCTCCGGATCGTCCCCGGTGTCGACGACGGGCGGATCCTCGGTGTTGTTGGCCGGCAGGTACGCCATGAGATCGCGGATGCGCGCCAGGCACTCCTCCTCGCTCGCCGCGCGCACGTGACACACGCCGCTGCGGCTGGCGTGGGTCTCGGCGCCGCCGAGCTGCTGCATCGTCACCTCTTCCGCCGTCACGGCCTTGATGACGTCGGGGCCGGTGATGAACATGTAGCTCGTGCCATCGACCATGAAGATGAAGTCGGTGATGGCCGGCGAGTACACGGCGCCGCCGGCGCACGGCCCCATGATGGCCGAGATCTGCGGCACCACGCCCGACGCCAGCGTGTTGCGGAGAAAGATGTCGGCGTAGCCCCCGAGACTCACCACGCCTTCCTGGATGCGCGCGCCCCCCGAATCGTTGAGCCCGATGAGCGGGCAGCCGTTCTTGAGCGCGAGGTCCATCACCTTGCAGATCTTCTCGGCGACGGCGCCCGAGAGGCTGCCGCCGTAGACGGTGAAGTCCTGCGAGTACACGAAGACCGCGCGGCCCTCGATGGCGCCGTAGCCGGTCACCACGCCGTCGCCCGGAATCTTCTTGTCGGCCATGCCGAAGTCGGTGCAGCGATGGGTCTTGAAGCGATCGAGCTCGACGAAGCTGCCCTCGTCGAGCAGCGTCGCGATCCGCTCACGCGCGGTGAGCTTACCCGCCTCGTGCTGCTTGGCGATGCGATCCGATCCGCCACCGAGCTCGGTCTCGGCCCGGCGCCGTGCGAGCTCTGCCACCTTTTCCTTGCTGCTCACGGAATCTCGCCCTCCCGCGCTGCCGGCGCGGGCCGGGACGCGTGCACGCGGCGACGGCCCGCTTGCGCGCCCGCGATGCCCGGCCGCCGGCCGCTCACTGCTCGTCCTTCTTCGGCGTCCGAAAGTTCTCGTGGCAGCCCTTGCACGTCCGCATCACCTTGGCCGCCAGCGCCTGCACATCCGCCCCGGCCTTGGCCCCGACCGCCAGCGCCGCCGACGACGTCTCGAGCTGCCCCGCCAGCGCTTCGAACTGATCGAACTTCTGCCAGATCTCGGGCTTGGCGCGCGACTTGGGATCCGTGCTGCCTTCGGGAAAGAGCTTGACGATGCGGGGGGCGAGCCGCGCGATCGCCTCGGCCGGGGGCGCGACGCCGGCCGTATCGCCCGACTTCAAGGCCCCGTTGAGCGCCTTGGCCTGCTTGCCGATCTCCTCCATGAGCTCGTGGCGCTCACGGATCGGCCCGGCGGGCAGATCGTGCTCGTCCGCCCGCGCGACGCCGGTGGCGACGGGGCGCCATCCCGCGGGCCGGTCGGCCGCGCCACCCGCGGTCACGACGATCGACCCGAGACCGAGGAGCGCGACCGCGATCATTCCTCTGCGCCATCCAGTTCTCAGCATGGGCACCTCCCGTTGGTCGAAGGGACAAGCGACTTGGGCTACTTGGGCAACTTGCGCACCTTGCGCACCTCGGCCAAACCAGGGCCATCTACTCGTCGGCGATGGCGTTTTCAACCGGCGGGACGGTGCGCAGGTAGGCCGCGATGGCCTCGCGGTCGGCGGCCGGCATGTGCCGGTAGCCGGGGCCGCCCCCCCGGCCCTCGACAACTTCCTCCATCAGCCCCTGCACGTTGTCGAAATCGGGCTTCATCCCGCTCTCGAGCAAGGTGGCAATGTCCTCGGACGTCCAGTCCCCGAGACCCGAGGCGCGATCGGGGGTGATGTTGGGAACCGGCTCGGCGTCCGGTCCGTGCGCGGTACCGGCGAGATACGCGGACTGTTGAGCGCCGAGGAGATTGCGCGGCGTGTGGCAGTCACCGCAGATGGAAACGTGGTCGACCAGGTAGCGGCCACGGGCCACCGCGTCGCCGTTCCCGGTCGTCTGGTCGTCGGGCGCGGCGCCGAAGAGCAGGCGCCAGCCCCGGAAGGCGAGCCGCGCGAACGGCAGCCGTGAGGCGTGGGCAGTGTTCGGGCGCCGGACCGGGGGCAGGCTGCGGAGATAGGCCATGAGATCGGCGACGTCGGCGTCGGTCATCCCGGCATATCTATAGTAGGGCATCACCGGCGCCTCGGCGCCCTGGCCCTTGATCACGCCGCCGCGGATGGCGGCATCGATCTCGGCGTCGGTCCACCTGCCGATACCCGTCTCGGCATCGGGCGTGATGTTGGTGCCGTAGAACGTGCCGAACGGGGTGGCGATCTCGTAGCCCCCGGCGCCGACCTGCCCGCCCGTCGCCGTGTGACAGCCGCACCCGGCGGCGGCGGCAAACATGGCCTTTCCGCGCTCGGCGTCGCCCACCGGAAGCGGCGGCCGATCGACGCTTCCCCCGCAGCCGGCGGCAACGAGCGCGGCGGCGAGCAGCGCGCCGCCGGCTGCGTCCCGGATCCTGGCCGCCAGCATCATGGACCGGCGATCCTAGCAGCTGGCCGGAAAACCGCCATCAGCTTTCCCCGGTTGAGGCTCGAGGCTGGCCTTTTGTTTGAATGCGCGAGCAAAGCCGGTAAGCTCGCTAGAGGAGCTTACCCGAGCGCCGTGCGTCCGTCGCCGTCACGGCCGGTGCCATCCGCGTTCACGCGCCGCCGATGAACCCCTGGAAACGCTGGCTGGGCGGCGCCGCCCTCTACTTCGAGCCCCGCGTCGTCGCGATTCTCTTCCTCGGCTTCTCCTCGGGGCTGCCGCTGGCCCTCACCGGATCGACCCTCCAGGCGTGGCTCACGGAGGAGGGCATATCGCTCACCAGCATCGGGCTGTTCGCCGCCGTGGGCCTGCCCTACACCCTCAAGTTCCTGTGGGCGCCCCTCATCGACGCGGTGCCGATCCCCGTCCTCTCGGCCCGACTCGGGCGGCGGCGCGCGTGGCTACTCGCGAGCCAGCTGCTCCTCATGCTCGCGATCGTCGGGCTCGGCGCCACCGTACCGGGACGTGATCCCATCCCGACGGCGCTCCTGGCGTTGCTCGTCGCCTTCTGCTCGGCGACCCAGGACATCGTCATCGACGCGTTCCGCATCGAGAGCCTGGAGGAGTCGAAGCAGGCGGCGGGCATGGCCGACTACGTCGCCGGCTACCGGGTCGCGATCCTCGTGTCGGCCGCCGGCGCGCTCGAGCTGGCGAGCGCCTTCCAGCGCAGCGGCCAGGGCGGCACGGCGCCGTGGTTCGGCACCTACGCCATCATGGCCGGCCTGATGCTGGTGGGCGTCGTCACCGTGCTCATGTCGCGCGAACCGAGCGTGACGACGTCCGCCGCGGCGGGCCGCACGCGCTTCGGCGCCGTCGTCCGTGAACCGTTCGCCGACTTCGTCCGGCGCCCCGGCTGGCTGTTGATCCTGCTCTTCGTCGTCTTCTTCAAGTTCGGCGACGCGCTCGCCGGCAACATGACGGCGGCCTTCGTGCTGCGCGGCGTGGGGTTCGAGAAGACGGAGTATGCGCGCGTCGTCAAGGTGTTCGGCTTCGCCGCCGTGCTCATCGGCGGCTTCGTCGGCGGCTACGTCTACCGGGTCGCCGGCACGGTGCGCAGCCTCTGGCTCGCCGGCGTGGCGCAGATGGTCTCGAACCTGCTCTTCGTCTGGCAGGCGCGTGTCGGCCGCGAGCTCGCAGCCTTGATGCTCACGATCGGCGTCGAGAACCTCGCCGGCGGGCTCGGCAGCGTGATCTTCGTCGCCTATCTGAGCGGACTGTGTCGCAATCGCGCCTATACCGCCACCCAGTACGCCCTGCTCTCGGCGCTGGCGGCGATCGGCCGCACCCTCCTCGCCACCTCGGGCGGCTGGTTCGCCGAGGAGCTCGGCTGGGTGTCGTTCTTCCTCTTGACCACGGCCGCCGCGCTGCCCGGCCTGGGTCTGCTGTGGTGGCTCACGCGCCGCGGGGCGATCGTCGGCGCGGTCGCCGCGCGATAGCCCGGCCGCGTCCCTGACCTCACGCTGACGCCGTCTGCCACGGCTTCCGTTGCCGTGGGCACCGCCGCAGATGCAGAGCGGATGGCGCACTCCTTGGGGTTCGATGGCGCCGTTACAAAGGTGACACACACGACACGCGCGGCGTGCCATCGCCGCGCCGGCCCTGTCCCAGCTCGGCGCCGGCACGGGCGATTCCGCGCGTCAGATCACGGCTCTCCGCTGGTGGCACAACGCTTGCTGCCCCCTCCCAGCGCGACGCGTCCGAGAGTGTACCGCGAGCGCACGGCGAGAAGGGGATCGCGAATACGCCGCTCCCCGGACCACGCATGCGCCATGCGCCAGGCGATACCGCCGGCGCACGCGAGACACGATGGGCGAGTCGAGACGAGCGACGTCAGTGGGAGCACACGGCACGAGCGAGATGAACACCAACGGCTACCAAGCACTCTTCGACGGAGCCCCGGATGCGATCGTGCTCGCCGATCTCGCCAGCGGCCGCATCGAACGGGCCAATGCCGCGGCGGCGAAGCTGTTCGAGCGCGCGCGCGAGGAGCTCGTGGGCTGCGCCTACACCGAGCTCTTCGACCTCGAGACGTCGGCACGGCTGGGAGCGCTGGAGCCCGAGCCGAGCGTCCGTCAACCGGCGCGAATCGCGGACGCGCGCGTGCGCGCGGCGAGCGGCCGCACGCGCCCCGTCGACATCTCCGCCGTGGTGGTCGCAGCGGGTGCGCGGCCCGTCGTCGAGATCGTGCTGCGCGACGACAGCGAGCGCCGCCTGGCAGAGGCCGAGCTGCGCGAGGCGCGGGCCCGCCTCGAGGCCCAGAACGCGGAGCTGCGCCTGGCGCAAGCCCGGCTCATCGAGATCGACCGCGTGCGCAGCGAGTTTCTCGGCATGATGTCGCACGAGCTGCGCACGCCCGTGAACATCCTCATCGGCTACACCCACATGCTGCTCGAGTCCGTCGCCGCCGGCGAGTCGCTCCCGGCGCACGAGCGCGCCGGCATCCTGCGCCGCATGATCGCCGGCGGGCACACCCTTTCGGAGCTGGTGGAGGATACCCTGAGCGTGCTTCGCCTCGACGGCGGCGCGGCGCGCCTCGACCTCGAGCCTCTGACCATCGACACGCTCTTCCATGACCTCAAGGGCAACGACCGCCTGCTGCGCGGCGACGGCAGCGTCGAGGAGCGCTGGGTCGTCGAGCCCGACGTGCCCGAGATCGTCACCGACCGGCGCAAGCTGCGGCAGGTGGTGACCAATCTCGTCGGCAACGCCCGGAAGTTCACCAAGCACGGCGTGATCGAGGTCCGGGCGCGGGTGCCGAGCCGCGGCCGGGTGAGCATCAGCGTCACCGACACCGGTTGCGGCATCAGCACCGAGGATCTTCCACGCGTGTTCGAGCTCTACCGGCAGGTGAAGAACGGTCTCGCCCACGATGGCTGCGGCATCGGGCTCTACATCGTCCGCCGCTACGTGGACATGCTCCGCGGCCGGGTGCACTGCTCGAGCGTCCTCGGTGAGGGCTCGGTCTTCACCATCGAGCTGCCGCAGTGCCTCGAGATCGCCGACGATCCCTCCCCCGCCGCGCGCGAGGATGCCGCCGCGGCCCTGGCCGGCTGACGCCGAACCGACCCCGCCCGCCGCCTGCGCCGGTCCTTCCCGCCCGTCGACCGCGGCGTGCCCGATCGCGCCGTCCTGACAGCCTGCCGCGGCCGTCAGCGCGACGTCGCGCGCAGCTCCTCACGCAGCCGCTCGAGCAACAGCTCATAGACGACGCTCCGCCGCGGGGCGGGAGGAAGGCCAGTGGCCGCCGGGGCGCGGGGCTCACCCGCCGCGCCCGTACGCGGTGCCGGCGGCGCGCGAGGCGCTCACTCGCACAGAGTGACGAAGCTGTCCTTGTCGACGCGGCCGTTGATGCCCTGCGCGCGCAGCACGTAGCCGCGCCGAACGGGCTTCTGGCCGGACGGCGCCGGCGAGCGGAGCTCGACCAGCGGCGTGCAGAGATCATTGCCGACCAAGGTGATCGAGGGCGCGATGATGTGACCGCTACGCCGCACCTCGAGCCCGAGGGCGCTCGCCGCCGTCTCGAGGGCCGCGGCGTTGGCGAGATCCATCAGCGACTTGCCACGATCGGCCCGCGGCTGCAGGACCTCCACGCTCCGCACGCGCTCGGGGGTGCACCGCGGGAGCCGCGGGTCGCTGTTGGCGAAACACATGCTGACCCCGAAGGTGCAGGTCCCGTCGCGGGCGCCGTCGAGGTCGCAGGCGGGATCACCGTCGGCGCAGCGCAGGATCGGCTTGACCTTCATTCCGCGCCGGTCGAGCGACAGGCCGCCGGCGCTCAGGAACTCCACCAGGCAGTCCGTCCGCGCGCCGCCGCCACCGGCGATGCACCGGCCGGGGGCCGGCGCCGTGCACTGGCAGAGGTCGCCGACCCCGTCCCCGTCGGCGTCGAGCTGCGCCGGATCGGCGATCGCGGGGCAGACGTCGATGGGATCGCAGAAGCCGTCGGCATCCTCGTCGGCGAGCGGCTCACCGCCGCACACGCCGGCGACGCAGGCGTCGTCCCCGCTGCAGGCGTCGCCGTCGTCACATGTCGTGCCATCGGCCGCCGCCGGATTGGAGCACTGCCCCGTCGCCGGATCGCACACGCCGGCGACGTGGCAGGCGTCGGTCGCCGTGCACGTGACGCGGCTCTGCCCGACGCACCCGCCGCCGATGCACACGTCGAGCTGCGAGCAGCGATCGCCGTCGTCGCAAAGCGCCTTGTCGGGCTTGAGCCGCACCACGCACGCATCGCTCGCTTCGTCACACACGGCCTCGATGCACTGCACGGCCGCGCCGTCGCATTGCCGCGCCCGGCCGGCACACGCGCCGCTGCGGCAGGCGTCGGCAACCGTACAGTAGGCGCCGTCGTCACACGTCGTGCCGTCGGCGGCGGCCGGGTTCGAGCATTGCCCCGTCGCCGGATTGCACGTGCCCGCCACGTGACACTGATCCTGCGCCGTGCAGGTCACCGGGTTCGCGCCGATGCACGCCCCCGCCTGGCACGTGTCTGCGCGCGTGCAGGCGTTGCCATCATCGCACGCCGCGCCGTTGGCGCGCGCCGGATTCGAGCACACGCCCGTCGCCGGATCGCACACGCCCGCCACGTGACACTGATCCTGCGCCGTGCAGGCCACCGGATTCGCGCCGATGCACGCCCCCGCCTGGCACGTGTCTGCGCGCGTGCAGGCGTTGCCATCATCGCACGCCACGCCGTTGGCGCGCGCCGGGTTCGAGCACACGCCCGTCGCCGGATCGCACGTGCCCGCCGCGTGGCACTGATCCTGCGCCATGCAGGTCACCCCTTGCTCGCCGGCACAGGTGCCGGCCGTGCACGCGTCATTGCGCGTGCACAGGCTGCGGTCGTCGCACGCCGTGCCGTCGGCGACCGCCGGGTTCGAGCATTGCCCCGTCGCCGGATCGCACACCCCCGCCGCGTGGCACTGATCCTGCGCCGTGCAGATCACGGGGTCCGCGCCGACGCACGCCCCGCCCTGGCACGCGTCCGCCCGCGTGCACGCGTTGCCATCATCGCATGCCGCGCCGTCGGCGCGCGCCGGGTTCGAGCACGTTCCGGTCGCCGGATCGCATACCCCCGCCGCGTGACACTGGTCTTGCGCAGCGCACACGATCGGATTGGCGCCGACGCAGGCGCCGCTCTGGCACGTGTCCGCGCGCGTGCAGGCATTGCCGTCGTCACACGCCGTGCCGTCGGCGGCCGCGGGATTCGAGCACGTCCCGGTCGCGGGATCGCACACCCCGGCCACGTGGCACTGGTCCTGCGCCGTGCAGGTCACCACCGGCTGCCCGACGCAGCCGCCGGCGACACACGCGTCCCCGGTCGTGCACAGGCTCCCGTCATCGCAAGCCGTCCCGTCGGCGAGCAGCGGGTTCGAGCACTGGCCCGTCGCCGGATCGCACACGCCCACGGCGTGGCACTGGTCCTGCGCCGCGCACAGCACCGGGCTCGCGCCGACGCACACGCCAGCCTGGCACGTATCCGCCTGCGTGCAGAGGTTGCCGTCGTCACACGGCGTGCCGTCGGCGAGCAACGGGTTGGAGCACTGGCCCGTCGCCGGATCGCACACGCCCGCGGCATGGCACTCGTCGCTGGCGGTACAGACCACCGCGTCCTGGCCACGACACACGCCGTCGGTGCATTCGTCGCTGCGCGTGCAGAGACTGCCATCGTCGCACGCCGCGCCATTGGCAACCGCGGGGGTCGAGCACATCCCGGTCGCGGGATTGCACACCCCGGGCACGTGGCACTGATCCTGCGCCGTGCAAACCCTCGGAGCGGCCCCCACGCATGCTCCGGCCTGGCACGCATCGATGAGCGTGCAGGCGTTGCCGTCGTCGCACGGCGCCCCGTCGCCGAGCGGCGGGTTCGAGCACGCCCCCGTCGCCGGATCGCACACGCCGGCAAAGTGACAGTCGTCCTGCGCCACGCACACCACCGGCCCCGCCCCGACGCACGCGCCGTCGACGCACACGTCCATCTCGGTGCACAGATCGCCGTCCTCGCACGGGCTGCCGTCGAGCACCGGCGGGTTCGAGCACACGCCCGTCGTCGGATCGCACACCCCGACCTCGTGGCATTCGTCCTCGGCCTCGCAGACCACCGGATCCTCGCCCGCGCAGGTCCCGGCAATGCACATATCGGTCGTGGTGCAGAGATCGCCGTCGTCGCATGGGCTGCCATCGGTGCGCGGCGGATTCGAGCACTGGCCGGTGCCTGGATTGCACGCGCCGGCGGTGTGACACTGATCCTGCGCCGTGCACACGACCGCGGTTCCGGCGGCGCATGCGCCGCTCTGACAGCGGTCGGTGAGCGTGCAGAGATTGCCGTCCTGGCACGACGTGCCGTTGGCGAGCTGCGGATTCGAGCACTGGCCGGTGCCGGGGTTGCACGTGCCGGCCGCATGGCACTGATCCTGCGCCGTGCACACGACCGGATTCTGACCCGTGCACACGCCCTGGCTGCACGCGTCGGTCTGGGTGCACTGGTTGCCGTCGTCACACGCCGAGCCCCCCGGCTTCGCCGGATTCGAGCAGCGGCCGGTGACGGGATTGCAGGTGCCGGTGTTGTGGCATTGATCGAGCGGCGTGCACACCACCGGGCTCTGGCCCGCGCACACGCCGGCGACGCAGACGTCGGTCTGAGTGCAGCGGTTGTTGTCGCTGCAGGCGCTGCCGTCGGGCTTGGGCGGATTCGAGCACACGCCCGTCGCCGGATTGCACACGCCCACCGCGTGGCACTGGTTGCTCGCCGTGCACACGACCGGGTTCTGGCCGGTGCACACGCCGGCGAGGCAGGTATCCGTCCGCGTGCAGACATCGCCGTCGCTGCAGGCCGTCCCGTCTGCGAGCGGCGGATTCGTACACTGCCCGGTGGCGGGATTGCAGGCGCCCGCCGTGTGACACTGGTCCTGCGCCGCGCAGGTCACCGGATTCGCGCCGACGCACACGCCCGCCTGGCACGTATCCGTCTGCGTGCAGAGGTTGCCGTCGTCACAGACCGTCCCGTTCGCCTTCTCCGGGTTCGAGCACACGCCCGTCGCCGGATTGCACGTCCCGGCCTCATGACACTGATCCGGCGCCGCGCACACCACGGCGTCGCTGCCGATACACGCGCCGTTGCTGCACGCATCGAGGCGGGTACAAAGATCGCCGTCGTTGCACGCCGTGCCGTTCGCCTGCACCGGGTTGGAGCAGAGGCCGGTGACCGGATCGCAGACGCCCGCGGCGTGACACTGGTCGAGCGCCGTGCAGACGACCGGGTTCGCCCCCGCGCACGTCCCCGCCTGGCACGTATCCGTCTGGGTGCAGAGATCGCCGTCGTCGCACGCCGTTCCGTCCGCCTTCTCCGGGTTCGAGCACATGCCCGTCGCCGGATTGCACACGCCGACGGCGTGACATTGATCCAGCGCCGTGCAGATCACGGGGTTCGCCCCCGTGCACACCCCGGCCTGGCACGAATCGATCTGCGTACAGGCGTTGCCGTCGTCACACGCCGTTCCGTCCGCCTTCCTCGGGTCCGAGCACAGGCCCGTCGTTGGGTCGCAGGCGCCGGCGTCGTGGCACTGATCGATCGCCGCGCACACCACCGGGCTCGCGCCTACGCACACCCCGCCCTGGCAGGTATCCGTCTGGGTGCACAGATCGCCATCGTCGCACGCCGCCCCGTCGGGCTTGGGAAGATCCGGGCACAGCCCGGTCAGCGGGTTGCAGACGGCGGCCTCGTGGCAGCCGTCGGGCGCCGGGCACTGCACCGGATTCTGGCCGGTGCACACGCCGGCGAGGCAGACGTCGGTGGGCGTGCACAGGCTCGCATCGTCACAGACGACGCCGTCGGCGGCAGGCGGGTTCGAGCACACGCCCGTGGCCGGATCGCAGGTCCCCGCCACGTGACACTGATCCAGTGCCGTACAGACGACGGGATTGCTCCCCACGCACGCGCCCGCGAGGCACTGGTCGATCTGCGTGCAGCCGTCGCCGTCATCGCAGCCCGTGCCGTCCGGCTTGGCGCCGATCGAGCAGCTACCGGTGGCCGGATCACAGACGCCGGCGGCGTTGCACTGGTCCTCGGCCGGACACACGACCGGATTGCCGCCCACGCACAGCCCCGCCTGACATGCATCCGTTTGGGTGCAGCGATCACCGTCGTCGCACGCCGTGCCGTTCGCGGCCGTCGGATTCGAGCACACGCCGGTTGCCGGATCGCAGACGCCGATGACATGACATTGATCCTGCGCCGTGCAGGTGACCGGGTTCGAGCCGACGCACACGCCCGCCGCGCACGTGTCGCTCTGCGTGCACAGGCTGCCGTCGTCGCAGGCGATGCCGTCGGCCTGCGGCGGATTCGAGCAGGCGCCCGCCGCCGGATCGCACGTGCCGGCGACGTGACACTGGTCCTGCGCCACGCAGGTGACCGGGTCGCCTCCGACGCACACGCCGGCCAGGCACAGGTCCGTCCGCGTGCAGGCATCGCCGTCGTCACACGCGGTACCGTCGGCGAGCAGCGGATCCGAGCACACCCCGGATACCGGATGGCAGACGCCGGGCGCATGGCACGGTGCCGGCGCCGGGCAGACGACCGGATTCTGCCCGCTGCAGACCCCGCTCACGCAGACGTCGGTCGGCGTGCACACGCTCCCGTCGTTGCACGCCGTGCCGTCCGCGAGCGCCGGATCGGAGCAGGCGCCCGTCGCCGGATCGCAGGTCCCCACGCCGTGGCACTGGTCGCGCGCCGCGCACACGACCGGATTGCTGCCCACACACAGGCCCGCCACGCACTGGTCAATCTGCGTGCAGCGATTGCCGTCGTCGCACGCGGTGCCGTCGGCCGCGAGCGGGTTCGAGCACGCCCCGGTCGCGGGATCGCACACCCCGGCGACGTGGCAGCCGTCCTGCGGCGTGCACTGCACCGGATTGCCACCGACACAGAACCCCGTGAGGCAGACGTCCAGCTGCGAGCAGAGATCACCGTCGTCGCACGCGGTGCCGTCGGCCTTCGCCGGATTCGAGCACACGCCCGTGGCCGGGTCGCACGTGCCGACGGCGCGACACTGATCCTGCGCCACGCAGGTCACGGCGTTCGTGCCCACGCAGGCGCCGGCGGTACAGGTGTCCGTGACCGTGCACAGGCTGCCGTCGTTGCAGGCGGTGCCGTCGGCCTTCGCCGGGTTCGAGCACAGGCCCGTCCCCGGATCGCAGCTGCCGGCGACGTGACACTGATCCTGCGCCGCGCACACCATCGGGCTGGCGCCGATGCACACGCCGATGAGACACGTGTCCTCGAGCGTGCACAGGTCGCCGTCGTCGCACGCCGCGCCGTCCGGCTTTTCGGGATCCGAGCACGCGCCGGTCGCCGGATCGCAGGTGCCGGCGGCGTGGCACTGGTCGAGCGCGGTGCAGATGACCGGGCTCGCCCCGACGCACGCCCCCGCCTGGCAGGTGTCGCTCTGCGTGCAGAGACTGCCGTCGTCGCAGCCGGTGCCGTTGGGCTTGGCCGGGTCACTACACACGCCCGTCGCCGGGTTGCACGTCCCGGCGACGTGACACTGGTCCCGCGCCGTGCAGATGACCGGGCTCGCCCCGACGCACACCCCCGCCTGGCAGGTATCGCTCTGCGTGCAGAGACTACCGTCGTCGCAACCGGTGCCGTCGGGCTTCACCGGGTCGCTGCACACGCCGGTCGCCGGATCGCAGGTGCCCATGACGTGACACTGATCCGGCTGCGCACACACGACCGGATCCTGGCCCACGCACGTGCCCACGAGGCAGCCGTCGGTCTGCGTGCAGCCGTCGCCGTCGTCGCAGGCGCTACCGTCGGTCTTGAGCGGATCGCTGCACAGCCCCGTGGCCGGGTCGCACGTGCCGACGGCGTGACACTGATCCTGCGCCACGCAGACCACGGCGTTCGTGCCCACGCAGGCGCCGGCGGTGCAGGTGTCCGTGACCGTGCACAGGCTGCCGTCGTCGCAGGCGGTGCCGTCGGCCTTCGCCGGGTTCGAGCACACGCCCGTCGCCGGATCGCAAACGCCGGCGACGTGACATTGATCCTGCGCCGCGCACACGACCGGGTTGCCGCCGAAGCATAGCCCGCCGAAGCAGGAGTCCTCGAGCGTGCAGCGATCTTCATCGTCGCATGCGGCGCCGTCGGCCTTCGTCGGATTCGAGCACATGCCCGTCGACGGATCGCAGGTGCCGGCCACGTGGCAATCGCTGTGCGCGGTGCAGATGACCGGGCTCGCCCCGACGCACGCCCCCGCCTGGCAGGTATCGCTCTCGGTGCAGAGACTGCCGTCGTCGCAGCCGGTGCCGTCGGGCTTCGCCGGGTCGCTACACACCCCCGTCGCCGGATTGCACGTCCCCACGACGTGACACTGGTCCTGCGCCGTGCAGACGATCGGGCTCGCCCCGACGCACAGCCCCGCCTGGCAGGTCTCGCTCTGCGTGCAGAGATTGCCGTCGTCGCAGGCGGTGCCATCGGGCTTCGCCGGGTCGCTGCACACGCCGGTCGCCGGATCGCAGGTGCCCATGACGTGACACTGATCCGGCTGCGCACACACGATCGGATCCTCGCCCACGCACGTGCCCACGAGGCAGCCGTCGGTCTGCGTGCAGCCGTCGCCGTCGTCGCAGGCGCTACCGTCGGTCTTGAGCGGATCGCTGCACAGCCCCGTCGCCGGATCGCAGATGCCGGCGTCGTGACACTGGTCGATCGGCGTGCACACGACGGGATCCGCCCCCACGCACACGCCCGCCTGACAGGTGTCCTGACGCGTGCAGTTGTTCCCGTCGTCGCAGGTCGTGTCGTCGGCGAGCGCCACCGCGACGCAGCTGAGCGTCGCCGGATCACAGTCGCCGACGTAACAGACGTCGTCCAGCCCGGAGCAGTCCATCTCCGTGCCGCCGCACACCTGGTTCTGGCAGTGATCGTTCGAGGTGCAGGGGTCGTTGTCGTCGCACGGCGCGGTGTTGTTCACCTTCAGGCACAGGCCGACACTGTTGCACCGGTGGTCGGTGCACACGTCGCCGTCTTCGTCGCATACCATCCCCGCCGGCTCGTACGTGCACTCGGCCGAGCAGCAGTCGCCGTCGACGGTGTTGCTGTCGTCGCACTGCTCGCCGGCGTCGAACTGGCCATTGCCGCAGAGCTTGGTGAAGACCGCCATCTCGTTCTGGACCGTGCTCGCCACGTACACCCGGGTGTTGTCGGCGCTCACGGCGACCGCGGCGGCGCCGCCGAGCCCGTCGACGACGGGGCTCCCCAGCCCATCGCGGTGAACCTGAGGAGGAACCGTCAGGGCGCCCGTCGACGCGTTCCGGCCGAAGGTGACGAGGGTGGCATCGGTCTGTGCCACCGCGTAGACCACGGTCCCATCGGGGCTCACCGCGACCCACTCCGCCCCGGCGAGATAGTCGATCCCTCCGCTGCCCTCTTTGAGCACCTGCTCGAACTTGAGAGCGCCCGTGGTCGGGTTGCGGCTGAAGACGGCGATGGCGTTGTCGTTGGCACCGGCGGCCGTGTACACGTGCGCGCCGTCTGCGCTCACAGCCACCCCCTGACAGCCGTTGAGCCCGTCGATCGTGGGTGGGGTCAGAGGGCTCTGGGACTGGCCGTCGAACTTGACCTCGAGGAACGCGAGCTGCCCGGTGGTCGGATTGCGCCTGAACACCGTGAGTGCGTTCTCGTCCTGCGCCGCCACGTACACGTTGGCGCCGTCGGGGCTGACGGTCACCGACTCGGCGGCGCCGAGCCTCGTGTTGTTGACGCCATCCTCCCCGATCGTCTGCTCCAGGCTCAGCGCGCCGGTAGCCGCATTGCGGCTGAACACCGTGACCGAGCCACTCGGAGTCACCGCGTTGGCCACGTACACGTGGGCGCCGTCCGGGCTCACGGCCACGCCGTGCGGACTGGCGACCCCTGTCTTGGTCTCGAGCAGGGTGAGCGCTCCGGTGCTCGCGTTGCGCGTGAAGACACCGACGGCGTTGCCGTCAAAACCTGCGCTGTAAACGTGGGCGCCGTCCGGGCTCACGGCGACGCCGCGAACGCCATTGAGACCGCTGCCGCCGCTGACGATGGACTGGAACGTGAGCCCCGTGGCGTTCTTGGCGAAGATGGCGATGGCGTTGTCGCGCCGGCCGCCGACATAGACATGCGCGCCGTCGGGACTGACGGCGACCGACTGCGCCCCGTCGAGTCCGTTGACCGGGGTGTCGTTGTCGTGGAACGCCTGCACGAAACCGACGCTGCCCGCCCAGGCGGTCGTGCCTGACAGCGCGAGCAGCGCGAAGGTTACGACAAGAAGCGCGGAGCCACTCCGCGAGCGCCCTCTGGCTGTGGCCTGCACCGCCCGGCGTTGCCGGGTGGAAAAGACACTGCGTAGGCGCCCGACGATCGATCGCCGGTGCACGGGTTCCCCCTTCCTCTGCACGAACACCCGAAAAGGTGCCACGCGCGAGCCGCCGCTCGAGCACGGCGCTCGAGTGCTGCGGCTGCGAACCGTTGCGCCTCGCGCAATCAACGAGCGTGCCACACTGCGTCTGACAGCGCAGTCGTGCACGAGCGCGAGCGCGCCGGCGGCGGCGGCGCGCCGAGGCCGAGCTCAGGCCGAAGGGATCGTTTCTAGTTTGAGATCAAGAAGGTACCCGCGCCGGGAGCGTCCACACCGCCGCTCGCGACCTGCGGCCTCCCACGGAGCCCGCCGTGTCCGGTGCCGGAGCGAACGCCCGCGCACCATCGCGGTGCCGGAGGCGGCTCGGGAGCCGTCGCCGCCGTGCGCGCATGCCCGATCGTGCAGGAGGCGCGGCGGAAACGCGGTCTGATGAACCGGAAAGACTCAGGCAAGAGAGTGCTGCCGGCGCGCGCGCCGGCAAGCGGGAAGGTTGCGGACGGGGGGCGAGAGCGGCGGCCGTCGCAGGCCCGGAACGAAGGCGCCGGAGCGCCCGGATGGCGCGCCCCCACGCGGCCTCGTTCCGAGCCCGCCCAGCCCGGCCAGCTCCCGGGCAAGACCACTCAGCGGCACCACGGCGAGGCGGCCGAGGCCCAGCGCCAGCTGCAGGACCCGCTCGACTAGACTATCTCGGGCCCCGCCGCGGCGGGTGGCCGATCGAGCGGTCCCGGAAGGAATACGACTGCTCACCCCTCGCCGCCCGCCGCCACGGCACGCCCCTGCACCTCGGTGACGCCCCGTTTTCGAGCCAGCTCCTGGATGGCCTTCCACGCCAGCTTGCTCGGCTCGGCGTGGGCGTTCTCCCAGCGATTGACGGTCGATACCGTCACCGCGATCTCGTGGGCGAACTCCTCCTGCGTCATGCCGAAGCGCTGCCGCAGGGTGCGGATCAGGTTTCCAGCGTTGTCTTCCATTGGTTGCCCACCTCGTCTCGTCGTTTTCGCCAGCGTCTGCCTGTCGGCCGCACGCGGCGTCGAACACCGGGGTTGAGCAAGCGACGTACCATGAGAATTCGCAGAGTTTACGCGCCCTTCCCTATGGTTCCCTGTAGAAGGAGCGACGAAAACGTGAGCGGGTGCCCAAAAAATGTCGGTTGCGATGCGCGCCGGGCACACGCATCCCCACGGCAGACATCCAAGCTAGCTCGCATGTTCCCTGGCGGAAGGGCGCGCGGCGCAAGCGCGGCGGGATGGCGAAACGACTCAGGCGCTCTCGGGTACCGAGTGTCGGCGTGGATTGGCGCGCACGCCGGCAACGATCCCGAGGACGCCGTCTCCGTCCACGGGCTTGCGCAGGCAGGCGTCGATTCCCGCTGCCGCACAGCGCTCGAGGTCGCCAGCAAGCAGCATCGCGGTGAGGGCGACGATCGGCAGGCGCCGCGCGCGGCGCCCTTCGAGCGTGCGCAGCACTGCAGCAAGCTCGAAGCCGTCCATGCCGGGCATGCGCAGGTTGACGAGCACCGCGTCGACGGGTGCGGCAAGCGCCATGCCGATCGCCTCGGGGCCGTCCGACGCGACCGCGACGCGATGTCCGCGCTGCTCGAGCACGCGGACGGCGTCGGCGCAATCCTCGGGCGTGTCGTCGACCAGCAGCAGGTCGAGCCCGGTGTCGGCGGCGCCCCCAGGCTGACGGCGCGGTAACCGGAGCGAACCAACCGCGTCCCCGGCGTCGCGCGCCGTTCCGAAGCGCACACCGAGACGCATGGTAAACCGCACCGTGGTCCCGTGGTCGGCTTCGCTCTCGAACCAGATCTGCCCTCCCATGCTGCGCACCAGGTGACCGGCAAGGGCCAGCCCGGCGGCCGTCGAGACGGTGCGGACCGGGTCCTCATCCCGTCCGAGGACCTCGAACAGCCGCCGCTGCTCCTCCGCGGCGAGGCCGGCGCTGCTGTCGGCGACACTGCCGAGGAGCACGAGCGTCGAGGCGGCCTGCGTGCCGAGGCGCATGGAAACCCGAACTTCCCCCTGCTCGGTCGATCGGATCGCGTGGCTCACGATGTGGACCAGCAGCTGGGCGAAGCGGCCCCCATCACCGATGACGCTCTCGGGAACCTCCGGAGCGACGTGCCAGCCAAGGCCGATCCTCCGGTGCTGGGCGCGCTGCCCGAGCGGCTCCAAGGCGTTGCGCACCGCGCCCCGCAACCCGAACGGCACACCGGCGCCGAGGCGCGCCCCGGTCTCGTCCGCGTCCGCATCGTCAGCGGCGACGGGATCGCCGAGCACACTCGACACCACCCCGGGTGCCGCCGGGGCCACGCCTTCCTCGGACCCTGGCTTGACGAGACGCAGGTGCTCGCGCTCCGCCGAGGTGAGGGGTCGACCTTCCGGGACGGCGGACGGGATGGCATCCACGGGGATGCGGATCGGGCGCCGCAAGGAGGACTCCGCGCCGACCGCGGCGATCACCGGCGGGTAGCCGCCGCGCGGCGCCAGCGCGGCCAGCGCCGCAACCGCCTCCTCGAGCAAGCGCAGCCGTCCCGCCTGCTCCGCCGCCTGTCGATCGATCTCCGCAAGGGCGCTACGGATACGGTCGCTGGCGCCGCTCGAATCGGCGAGCGCGCTCCGCAGCGCCGCTTCGGTGGCCTGTTGCTCGACGCGGGCATCGGCGACGCGCTGGCCCAGATCGGCCCACATGGCCTCCTGACGCGCCGCCGCACCGCGCGCGGCGACACGCCGATCCGCCTGCTCCGCGATCGCCTCGAGCCGGAGGTGCAACCAGTCGGGTTCCGCCGGCGCGTCCACGTAGTCGTCCGCGCCGGCCGCCCGCGCGGCCTCGGCGTGGGCGCGCCCGCCCTCCCAATCGAGGAGAACGATCAGCACCACCCCACCCATCCCGTGAGCACGCACCCGCCGGCAAAAACCGAGCGCCGAGGCAAAGGAGCCCCCGACGAGGAGCACGTCCGCGCGATTCTCCTGCAGGGCGTCCCAGGCGAGATCCTCATCCACGCGCGCGCTCACCGCATGGCCGTGCTCGCGGCAGAGGCGATCGACGTAGCCGCGCTTGACCGGGTCGCTCTCGAGAATCAGGGTTCTCGGTCCCGACGGTTGCGGTCTGCGGGTCGCCCGCGCGCTGGCCGCACCCGCCATCCAATCGCCGGCGTCGAACAGCCCGGCTCCGCGCAACACCCGGAGCGCTTCCTCGGTCGAGCGAGCGGGACCCCGCCAGAGCGCGCTCAGGCCGCCGAACAGTTTCTCGGCTCCGCGCCCCACGACCCACGTGGCTCCCGCCAGGGCAACACCGAGCGCGGTACCGACGGCCCCGCCGATGGCGCGCAGCAGATCGATGACGCCCGGCGCGGGTGTCGCCTCGTCCGCCTGCTCCTGCGGGTGGAGATGGGGCGGCCGCCCGGCGCGCTCGCGGCGGGTGTCCCCGCGCTCGACAGTCGGCGGCCGTTGGATCGTTGCAGACATACTAAGGAAGGGCGCACGCGGCCGGGCCGCGGCAGAACGCATCGCGACGGCCCTCAGCCGCCGCGGCGACCCCGAGTCATATTACAACGCGGCTGCGCTGCGTCAACACAGTTCCTCGGCGGGCCGCGCGGCGGCGCCTGCCGCCGCCGAAGTGGTCACTCGGTCTCCACCAGTGCCGCCAGCACATGGGCCGGATGATCGGCGGCACTGGGGACCCGCGCCCAGTGCTTGCGGACCTTGCCCGTGGGCCCCACCCAGACGGTGGAACGAATCACGCCCGTGGTCTTCTTGCCGTACATCATCTTCTCGCCGTACGCGCCGTATCTCGCCATCACCTCGCGGTCCGGATCCGACAGCAAGATGAAGGGGAGCCGGTACTTGGCGCAGAACTTCTCGTGCGACTTGCCGTCGTCGGGCGAGATGCCGATCACGACCGCCCCGCGCTTCTTGATCTTCGTCCACAGATCCCGGAAGCCCTGGGCCTCCTTGGTGCACCCCGGCGTGTCGTCCTTGGGATAGAAATAGACGATCACGTCCGAGCCGCGAAAGTCCTTGAGGGTCACCGTCTCACCCTTCGCGTTCTTCAGGGCGAACGCCGGTGCCGCGCTTCCCGTCACCAGTGCCATTGCCGCTCCTCTCGCGGGTCTCCGCCAGCGACTGCGGTTGCCGCGCCGCCGAGGGCGCAGCCGCGTTACTATTGAGCAAGGCTCCTAGCGGCAAACGGGGGCGGGCCGCAACCGCGCGGCGGCCGCGCCCGAGCGCCCACCCGTTCCGCTTGCGACCGCCCCGGCTTCGATGGCAGGCTCCGGCCGACTCGCGTCGCGCCGCGCGTGAGCCAGCCAGCCGGTGCGCTGGGTACTGGCGCCACTCTCCGCCGCCCGAGCCGCCGCCGATGCCGCGCCCCGCCTACCGCACAGCGCCGGTCGCGAGCCCCGCGCTCCCCCCCGGGATTCCCTACATCGTCGGTAACGAAGCAGCCGAACGCTTCAGCTTCTATGGCATGCGGGCGATCCTCGTCGTCTTCATGAGCCATCACCTCATGGGGCCCGACGGCGCGGCGCGCCCCATGAGCGAGGCGGACGCAACGTCCTACTACCATCTCTTCACGTCGGCGGCGTACTTCTTCCCACTCCTCGGGGCGCTGCTGTCGGACGCGCTGCTCGGCAAGTATCGCACCATCGTGAGCCTCTCGATCGTCTACTGCCTCGGCCATCTCGCGCTCGCGCTCGACGACACCCGCCTCGGCCTCGCCATCGGGCTCAGCCTCATCGCCGTCGGCTCGGGCGGCATCAAGCCCTGCGTCTCGGCGCACGTCGGCGATCAGTTCGGCGCCACCAACCAGCACCTGCTGCCACGGGTGTTCGGGTGGTTCTACTTCGCCATCAACCTCGGCGCGTTCGTCTCGAGCCTGCTGACGCCGTGGCTCCTCGCCCACTACGGGCCCGGCATCGCCTTCGCGGTGCCGGGTGTGCTGATGCTCGCGGCGACGTGGGTGTTCTGGCTCGGGCGGCGCCGCTTCGTGCACGTGCCGCCGGGCGGGAGGGCGTTCGTCCGCGACGTCTTCAGCCCCACGGGCCTGCGCACGGCGGCGAAGCTCCTCGTCATCTACGCGTTCGTCGCCGTCTTCTGGGCCCTCTACGACCAGACGGGCTCGACGTGGGTGCTCCAGGCCGCCCACATGGACCGGCGCTTCCTCGGCGTCGACTGGTTCCCGGCGCAGATCCAGGCGGTGAACCCGGTGCTGATCCTGCTCATGATCCCGCTCTTCTCGCGGCTCGTCTATCCCGCCATCGATCGCGTGTTCCCGCTCACCCCGCTACGCAAGATCGGCATCGGCTTCTTCGTGAGCGTTGTCGCGTTCCTGGTCCCCGCGTGGATCGAGCTGCGCATCGCCGCGGGCGCTCAGCCGAACATCCGCTGGCAGCTCCTGGCGTACGTGCTCCTCACCGCCGCCGAGGTGTTCGTGTCCATCACCTGCCTCGAGTTCTCCTACACGCAGGCGCCCCGGACGATGAAATCGCTCGTCATGTCGCTCTTCCTCGCCTCCGTCGCGCTCGGCAACCTCTTCACGTCGTGGGTGAACTACGCCATCCAGACGCCCGACGGGGGCAGCCGGCTGTCGGGCGTCGCCTACTATCTCTTCTTCGCCGGCCTGATGTTCATCACGGCGATCGCCTTCATCGCCGTCGCCCGCCGCTACCGGGCCGAAACCCACCTGCAGCGGGACGCGCCGTGAGGCCGGCGCGGCAGCCGCTCGCCGGATCGCCGGCGGCGCGACACCCGCCCCGTGACGATCCGTCGCTCGTCCGTCCCGTCGTCCTACGCGCGCTCGGCGCGCAGCTGGCGGACGACTTGCGACGCCACCGCGGCCATCGGCCAGCCGCCGTAGTGGGCAACGTGGAGAATCAGCTCGTCGATCTCGGCGTCGCTGAGATCGCCGCTCTGCATGGCGGCGCCGACGTGCAGCCGCAGCGTCGTCTCGTTGCCGAGGCAGATGAGGATGGTCAGCGTGATCAATCGCCGCTCGCGCACGCCGAGCCCCGGCCGTGCCCACACCTCGGCGAACAGGTGCTCGATCGTCGCGTCAAGGAAGACGTCACCCGGCAGGTCGGGTGGCGTGAACCGCATGATCTCGGCGAACTTTTCGAGTCCCTTGCGGCGTTTGTCGGAGCTCGACATCGGCATGGCCCCCCCTCCTCGTCGACCGGCACGAGCCATACTCCACAATTTACCTTGCTCATGTAAATGGGCTATGCCGATGCGGACAATGGCGATCCGCCAGATGATGGGGTCCCGAGCGCCGAGGTGAAGCATGCAGGCTGAACCGCTCGCCGCGCCGGTGCTCGCTCCCGCCGTCGCGCGCGGCCACTGGTTCTCGCGCAACCCGAGCAAGGCGTGGGGCGAGAAATTCTACCTCTGCTACACGCCCTGCTGGATGCTTGCCATGGGCCTGCTCATGCGGAGCGGCGCCGGTGCCCGCTGGGGCGATCTCGCATTGAACCTCGCGATGCTCGCCATTTTCGCCCCGCTCCTCGTCGTCCCGGCGCTGGCGCGCGACGAGACTGCGCTTGGCCGCCGGTGGTATCGCACCTACTGGTTCAAGCTGAATCTCTGGATCGGGATCTTCGCCGGGATCGGCAGCTACTTCGGCAGTGAGTACTTCTTCGACGTGCTCGGGATGGTCTACGACTATCCCCAGCTGCACTGGCGCCTCGACTCGACGTTGCTCGGCTCGGGCGCGCAGACGGTGCCGTTGATCATGTACACTTCGGCGCACTTCTACTTCGTCACCTATCACACGGGGGCGGTGGTGATGATGCGGCGGGTGCGCACGTCGGGGGTGCTCGGCCGACCGTGGCTGTGGCCGCTCACCGTGCTCGGCACGGCGTATTTTTTTGCCTGGGCGGAGACCTTCTTGATGACCGACCCGTCGATCGCCCAGCAGTTCTACTACCGCGACCTGCCGCGTATGCTGCGCTGGGGCTCGCTCTTCTATGCCTGCTACTTCTTCGTGAGCTTCCCGATGATCTACCGCCTCGATGAGGCGCCGGGCGAGAACTGGTCCCTCCGCCGCACCGCCGTGGAGGCGCTGGCGGCGGGCATGCTGGTGCTTTTCTTGCTCGACGGCGTCACCCGATTCGTCGGCCGCCTGTATTGAGACACCGACCCCACGGACCTGGTTCGTTTTTCGAACGCGCTGAAGCGGCGACGTGAGACGCCGGGTTCCCCGGGCTACACCGCCGTGCGCAGGTGGAAGGACTTTGGCCGGGTGAGGGTTTCGTAGCCGAGCCGGGAGAGCGTGCAGCCGCGCCCGGAATCCTTGACGCCGGTCCAGGCGAGTGCCGGATCGAGATAGTCGCAGCGGTTCATGAACCAGGTGCCGGTCTCGACCCGATCGCCGATTGCGAGCGCCGCCGCGACGTCGGTGGTCCAGATCGCGGCGGTGAGACCGAAGGGGCTGTCGTTCATCAACGCCACCGCTTCGTCATCGCCGCCAACGGCCATGATGCCGACGACGGGACCGAAGCTCTCCTCCCGCATCACCCGCATCGAATGGTCGACGTCGACCAGCACCTGCGGGGCGAGGTACGGAGTGCCGGCCCGGTCGGCCGGAAACGCCGCCGGATCGAGCAGCGCGCGCGCCCCCGCTCCGACCGCCTCCGCGACCTGACCGCGCACGAAGTCGGCCGCCGCGGCGTTGACCATCGGCCCGAGGTTCACCCCGGCCTCGAGCGGATTGCCGAGGCGATACGAGCGACTCAGCTCGACGAAGCCGTCGACGAAGCGGGGGTAGACATCGCGATGGACGTAGATTCGCTCGATGCCACAGCACGACTGCCCGGAGTTGAAGAAGGAACCGTCCACCAGCTCGGCGATGGCGTGATCGACGTCGGCATCGGCGCGGACGTAGGCCGGGTCCTTGCCGCCGAGCTCGAGGCCGCAGCCGATGAAGCGCTCTGACGCGGCGTGCTGCACGCGATGGCCGCCGCCGACCGAGCCGGTGAAGGCGACGAAGTCCACGTCCGGACCGGCGATCAACCCCTCGGCGACATCGTGGTCGCAGTGCAGAACCTGCAATACGTCCTGCGGGAGCCCCCCGGCCGCAAACGCCTCGGCGATCCGCTCGGCGCAGAGGGGCGTCTGCGCCGAGTGCCGCAGCACGACGGCGTTGCCAGCCATCAGCGCCGGCACCACCGAGTTCACGGCGGTGAGATAGGGGTAGTTCCACGGTGCGATCGTGAAGACGACCCCGAGCGGCTCGCGCCGGATCAGCCGCGTGAAGCCGGCCTTCGCGCCGACATCGATGTCCGCGAGGGCGGCAGCGGCGATCCCGATCATGTAGCGCGCACGCTCCTCGAAGCCGCGGGCCTCGCCGGGACTCTGACCGGCGGGTCGACCCATCTGCCACGAGATCTCCGTGGCGATGTCCGCCGTGCGCGCCACGAAGGCATCGACGGCCCGCGTGCAGGCCGCCGCGCGGGTGGCGACGGGGACGCGACGCCACTCGCCGAATGCGCGTCGAGCCGCCGCCACCATGCGCGCCGCTTCCGGTGCGTCCGTCAACGGCCGCTCGACGTACACCGATCCGTCCACGGGTGAGATCGTTCGCTGTATCCGCGCCATCGTCCTACCGCAGCCGAGGCATCGTCGCGCCGGCGCCCGCCCGCGCCACTAGCAGGGTCCCGCCGACCACCGCAACGGGCAGCGCCAGGCTCGAGACGAAGGGGATCGCGTACAGCAGCGTGATCGCGGCGCCAAAACCGCTGCACGCCCACGCGTAGCGCAGCAGAAAGCGGAGACCGCCCCCGAGGCGCTCCTCACGCCGAGTCTGCGGGTAGCTCGTGTACTGGAAGCACACCAGCAGACAGACGGCGATGGCCGCGCCGATGTTGAGCATCGGCACCCACCAGAAGAGAATGACGGCGAAGCCGGCCACGGTCGCCGCCACGGTCTTCACCAGATCGATCCAGATCAGACGCGTCTGCGCCGCCAGGCCGCGGGACTGCACCGGCGGCAGCGGCGGCGTCGCCAGCGGCTCGGCCCGGGCGGCGAGAACGTCGTTGAACGGCGAGGCCACGACCGTGCTCGCGAACGTGAAGGTGAGCGCCCCGGCGAGGATGAGCATGACGCGACTCATCAGCGTGACCGTCCAGGCGGTCCACCCGACCGGATCCCACCCCCAGACCTCGAAGTACGCGCGCAGCTGGCCGAGCACCCAGCTCTGCAGCGCCGCGATCACGTAGACGTAGAGCGCCAGGGTGATGGCGATGGGAACCAGGCTCCAGAAGAGCAGCGCCGGCGTGACGACGATGAGACGAGCCGCCGTGTACGGAAGCGTCAACCCATAGAGCAGCGATCGGAAGCGAGGCACCGGTGACCCGGCGGACCGACGCAAGCGCACGGACACGGAAGCGCTACGGAGCGGAGCGGCCCCGCCTGCGGCGCGTATCTGCGGCCGTGCGTGCCGGGCGCTCCGGGCGTTCGACATTTCCGAGAAGTGCGCGCGCCGCCGCGTGCGCCGCGCGCATCAGCGTGCGGCCGACCACACGCGCCGCGCCGCGGCTACTCGCGATCTCGTAGCGTCGCTCGGCGAGGAACGCCTCGACGCGGGCGATCTCGGCGGTGAGGCTTTCGTCGTCGCCGGACCTCGACGTTCCTGTCCTCGACGTTCCGATCCTCTCGACGATATTCGGCAACATTCGCGCGTCCCTTCCCTTCAATCCACTCGATCCACTTCCAGGAAACGTCCGGACCATGCGTGCAACTCGCCAATGCGGGCAGCAAGCGGCAGGTGACATCGGTGCGCTACGCGGCCGGCACCATAGCAAAGGCCACGCGGAGCGCCAACCTCATTCTGCATCAATTTTGACGCCGCGGGCGCTGTTGTCGACGCCGCGCGACGGGCGGGCGCGCGCTCACTCCCAGCCGAGCACCTGATAGCCCCGTTCGGCCAGGCACTGGGCCACGAAGTTTTTGTGGACCGGGCTCGGCTCCCGGCTCGCGAGCAGGGAATGCAGCACGCCGGCCGTCGCACCGCCGGCGGCACCAGCAGCTGCGCCCCGCCCTGCACGGCCGCCCCACGCGGCACCTCCAGCCGCACCTGCGGCGGCACCGATTGCTCCTCCGGTGCCGCCCGCAACGGCCGCCTTCCCGGCGGTGCCTCCCGATACGACGTATTCCTTCGCCCGGGCGTCACAGTCGGCGATATCGGCGTCCCTCTGTGTTGCGCCAACTTGCTCGAGATGTGCGTTCGGATAGAGCACCGGATGGCTGGCGCAGCCGGCGAGCGCAACGCCTAGCGTCACGGTCGTTGCCCATGGCCGCCAGCGGAATTGCGGCCATCTTTCGGTCACATCGATTACTCGCATCACTCGCATCCCCCGTTGTTCGGTCGGCGCCGTGCGTGTTCTATCCCGGGCGCTAGCAGCGCACCAGGCCAATGCAGACGCGCCCGGATGCGCCGCGCAAGGCATCAGCCGAGCCAGTTCAGCGCAGGCCGACCACGAGGCAGATGGCGGATTGTCGCCGATCGCGCTCGGCCGACGCGATATGTTTACTTGTAGTGGCAGACGGCGCAGGCTTCCTCGCCCATCCCCACCACCGGCGGGTCGTTCGCCGGATCACCGTCCTGGTAGAGCGCAACCCGCGCCGCCGCATTGGCGACGCGGTCGTCGGCGAGCGCCTGAAACGGCCATGGGACCCCGCTCGCCTGCCCGATCCCGCGCGCCAGCGCGTACCACACCCGCGCGGTCGGCAGGTCGCCCCCCTTGGCATAGATGTCACCGAAGAGCAGCAGGGCGCCCTCGGCATTGTGCGGCGCGAGCCCGGCGTTGGCGCAGATCTCCGGCTGCGACTCCGGGCAATCGAGCGCTCCCGGCTGGTTCAGATAGTCGTCCACTTCCGCGAAGACGAGGCCGAAGAGCGGATCGCTCGCCGGCGCGATCTGCGCCACCGGGATGTAGTCGAAGACGTTGAAGAACTGATTGACGGCAACGGCGGCGGCCAGATCCTGGAGGCCACCGTCGCGCAGCGCGGCGTCGCCCTCGAGAACTCCGGTCATGAACTTGGTAGCGGCGGCGAAACCGGGCACGCGCGAGTCGCCGGCCGCGCCGTCCCACAGACGCGGAACGGCGCCCTCGAACGCCGCGTGGGCGGCGGCCAGCTCCTGGCGGGCAAAGCCGCTGACGTCATCGAAGTCGGTGGTCGCCTGCCCGAAGCGGTAGAGATGCATCATCGCCAGCAGGAACCGTGATCGGCCGTCCTTGGGCGCCGCCTTGATCGCCTTACTGAGACAATGAAGCGCGACCTGCTGGCGGCCCTCCGAAGCATCGTTGTTGTGGAGCACGTCCCAGAACGCTTGCTCGCCGCGGGCCGCCGCCAGCGAGGGCTTGCGCGTCGTGACGGCGCCTGCGTCGTTGCGGAGGAAGTTGTGAAAGCGGCCGAGAAAGCGCTCGCTGCCGACCGTGAACCATACTTCGATGTAGCCGACCGGGCCGGTGATGTGTCGGAAGCCCGGGCCGTCGAGCCGGATGAGGAGCTTGTCGCGTCGATACACGATGCGGCGGACGCCGCCGTGTACCGCGGCCGGGTCCTCGTAGACGTAGCCACCGTCGCGCGCCTTCCAGCCGCTGCACGGCAGCGCCGCCAGCGGCTGCGCGTCGAGACGCTGCGTCGCCTGCGGATACGAGGCGACCTGAACGCTGGATGTGTTCGGACACGTCGGATCGCGCAGGACGGCGAAGGCCGGGTCCTTCCCGAAGCGGAAGGAGCCGCGATCGGGCGCCGGCTCGGGCCGGTCCTTCGACGCCGCGACCTTGCCCACCGTCAGCACGGTGACGCCATCGCTCGCCTCCGGAGCGGCAAGGAGAAGCGCCGACGCACCGAGCAGGATACACACGGCGCGCCGGGGACCGGAACGTTGCGGACCCGATGGCATCACGTGGCGGCTCATAGCGATACCCCGCCGGGCTGTCAACGACGTTTGCAACGACTTTTTGCAACGACGAGTGGAGGCCCGGTCGGCCTCGGCGGCGTCCGCCCTCCCATGGCGCTGCGCGTCGCCGCGCCTCCCTGTTGCTTGGACCCGGGCTACGGCTATGTTCACGGGGAAATGCGGATCGCCTTCTTCGACCTCGACAAGACGATCATCAGCCGCAACTCGGCCACGCTCTGGATTCGCTTCGAGCTCGCGGCGCGGCGCATCACCGTGCGGCAGGCGCTGCGGGCGACAGCGTGGCTCGTCCGATACAGCCTCGGAGCCACCGACATGACGAGCCAGATCCGCCTGACGATCGCATCCCTCGCCGGCCAGCGCGAGGCCGATCTGCGCGAGCGCACGCAGATGTTCCACGCGCAACACATTCGCTCCCTCTACCGGCCGGGGGCGATCGCCACCATCGAGACGCACCGCCGCGCGGGCGAGCATCTCGTCCTGCTCACGTCCTCCTCGAACTACCTGGCGGAGGAAGTCTGCCGCGATCTGCGCTTCGACGACTACGTCTGCAACCGCTTCGAGGTCGATGCGTCCGGCCGCTACACCGGGCGACCGATCGAGCCGCTATGCTACGGATCGGGGAAGGTGCTGCTGGCCGAACGCTACGTCGCCGCCCGCGGCCTCGGGCTCGATCGCGTGACGTTCTACACCGACTCGCACTCCGACCTGCCCATGCTCGAGGCCGCCGGCGATCCGGCGGTGGTCCATCCGGATCCGCGTCTGCGCCGCTTGGCGCGCCAGCGCGGCTGGCGAACGCTCGACTGGGGGACGCCCTAGCGAGCTCGCCCTAGCTCGCCGTACGTATCGCCACCGCCTCGGGGTCGAGTGGCAGTGCGACGAGGGGACCGGCCGCGAGTGCCTCCGCCGGACCCATGGCATCGCGCGCCTCGATCAGCCGGCCGCCGCGGTCGAGAAGCCGATCGGCGAGCGCCACGATCCGCCGGTTGGGACTCGCATGGGGCGCCGCGCGGCGGAGCTGCTGCGCAACGAGAGCTTCGCGGCCCGGCGCGGTGAGCGCGAGCGCGACGAGGGCGGCCGCCGTGGACCGGCTGATGCCCGCCAGGCAATGGACGAGGATCGGGCCGGTGCGGCGGCAGGCGTCGTGCCAGTCGCGCAAGAAGCCGATCAAGAGCCGGACGTGATCCTCGTCTGGCAACGTGTAGTGCGCCAGAGGCTCACTGATGTCGTCGATGGCCAGGCGCAGATGGCGCGCGCCAGCGATCCTCGGGGGAGTGGGCGGCTGCTCGTGGGATGGGACGAGAGAGACGAGATGACTCGGCCGCAGCCGTTCGACGTGCCACGGCATTTCCTCGAGGCTAGATACGTAGATGACCACAGGACTATTTTACCGGAAGAGGCCGGGTATCTCCATACCGGTTGTGGGCGGCCCGGCGCCCGGTTTTCGGCGGGTGGGGCCGCACCCGGCGCCCCGCGTCAGGCGGCCGCGGGAACCTCGCCACCGACCTCGGCGCCGACGTCGTGGGCGCGCAGCGTCGGCAACACCTGCTCGGCAAAGAGACGGATGTTGGACTTGGCGACATCGTGCGGCATGCCGCCGTAGCTGAACACGCAGATGACACCGGCGCCGTCGATGCAGCGGATGTTCTCGACGACCTGCTCGGTGACGCGCGCCGGGGTGCCCCACACCTGCAGATCGGCGAGGAAACGCAGGAACGGCTCGGCGCCGTGCTTGGCGAGGTTCGCCGCGAGCTTGCCGTAGTACTCGTAGCCCGGGATCGCCGCGAGGTGGGCGTTGGCGAACTCGTAGTGCTCGAGCGCGGAGCGGCAGTAGCCCATGATGTAGCGCTCGTACATCTCCCGCGCGCCGTCCTCGCTCTCGTGCACCGCGGTGAAGGTGACGAGCAGCGGCTTCGGCGCCGCGGTGCCGTTCACCTCGCGGTAGATCTGCCGGTACGTGTCGAGCTCCGCCACGACCGCCGGCCAGGGCTTCTGCGCGATGATCATGATGCCGACGCCGAGGCGCGCCATCACCGGCGCCGACTCGGGCGACGTCGCCGAGGCATAGATCCGTCCGGCAAGCGGGCGCAGCGGGAAGGGACGGATGGCCGTGCGCGGCTGCCGGTAGAGGGTGCCGTCGTACTCCATGTAGCCGGTCGCAAATCCCCGGATCAGGGCTTCGGAGTACTCGACGAAGCGCTGGCGCGACTCGCTCATCGGGATGCGGTAGCCCTCGAACTCGATCCGGCCGAGCCCGCGGCCGATGCCGAGAATGCCCCGCCCGCCCGACACGTGGTCGAGCACCGAGAACTGTTCCGCGACCCACATCGGGTCGTGCCAGGGCAGCACCACGACCATCGAGCCGAGCTTCACGCGCGCGGTCCGGGCCGCCACCCAGGTGAGGAACTGGATGACGTTCGGGCACATCGTGTAGTCGTCGAAGTGGTGCTCCGGCGCCCACACGCCATCGAACCCCAAGGGCTCGGCGAGATCGGCCATCGACAGCTCGTGGCGGTAGACGTCGGCGTCGCCGTGCCGCCCGGTGAGATTCTGGAAGAAGGTCGACATTCCCACATGCATGACGCGACTCCCCGCGCTTCACGGCAGCGTTGTCGTGCTGGTCGTCGTGCTCGTCGATGACGTCGTGCTGGTCGTGCCGGCGCCCGTCGGGCAGCTCTCGCTCGTCGGGCGCCGGATGGTGAAGCGGCGATCCGTGTTGGCGAGGATCTCGGCGTCCGCGGCGGTGAAGCCGACGCAGTAGGAATCGCCGTTGCCGAGGGTGAGGATGATGCCGGCCTCCGTGCCCGGGTTCGGCGGCAGCACGTCGATGGGTCCGAAGCGCGCCGTCATGCCGACCTTGATGCGAAAGATCCCCGGCGCGGGGTCCTCGGGCGGCGGCGTCCCCTCGGGCGAGGCGAAGCCACTGCGCTTGAAGATGACCTGCTTCACGGGCCCGCCGGTCACGGTGTTGACGTACCGGAAGCCGGCATAGACCGGCCAGTCGTGCAGCTTGAACGTCGCCTTCCAGCCCGGCGCGGGCAGGTCGAAGCTCTGGTCGTAGACGGTGGTCGCATTGCGCGCGATGACCCGGAGGGTGGCGCCGGCGATGGTTGGATCTCCCTCGATGGTATCGAGGCTGGCCGGCCCCTCGGTGGCGGTCACGAACAGCGTGCGCCGCGCCGAATCGATCGCATCGCGCAGATCGAACTTGACTCCGAGAATGGTCTGCGTGTCGGCCCAGGCCTGGCCGCACGTCAGAGCAAGACACAGCCACGACAGCACGAGCCCTGCCTTCAGCATCCGCATACGCTCACTCCTGCCCCCGCACTCGAGCCGCGCCCGAATCGCGTCACCCTGGCAGCATCATCCATGGCGGTCAAGGTGAATCCAGCCGGGACGATGCCCGCTCCAACGCGATGGAGATCGCCGCGAGGAAGTCGCCCGCGCCGGCGCTGCGCGCGGGCGCCGCAGCGACACCGCTACGAGCCAGCCGCCGCCGCGAACACGCCGCCCGTGTTCTTGCGGATGTGCGCGCCGTACTCGGCCGTCCAGCAGGTACCGTTCGCCGCCTGGATCTGGACCGTCACCGGCGCCGTGAGGGGCGTTGCCGGAAGGTCGAGATTCCGGCGCCGAGCAGTCAGGACCATGACGACACCTCCGTGCCGGGAGAGCGGGACCATATATCGAGCGCCGCGAGACTATCCGCTTTACCAGGCGGACGTCAAGACTTGAACTCGGCGCCCGCCCGCTCGACTCGACCCGCTGCGACCGGGCACAAGACCCCAGGGGTGGCGAGGCTGAATCACGCGGGCGGCTGCGCTATGCTGGGTCCGCCATGGACCTGGTCGCCGACCTGCTCGCGTACATCGACACGGCGCCGACGCCCTACCACGCCGTGGCCGAGGCCGCCCGGCGCCTCGACGCCGCGGGGTTCCGCCCGCTGCGCGAGGCGGATCCCTGGCGCCTTGCGGCGGGCGACCGGGTGTACGTCAGCCGCGCCGGCGGCAGCCTCATTGCCATGCGGATCGGCGCCGAATCGCCGGTCCGCTCCGGCTTCCGCCTCGTCGGCGCCCACACGGACTCTCCGAACCTGCGCGTCAAGCCCCTGCCCGACGTGAGCGCCCACGGCTACCGCCAGCTCGCCATGGAGCCCTACGGCGGGCTCCTGCTGCACACCTGGCTCGATCGCGACCTGTCGCTCGCCGGGCGCGTGAGCGTGCGCACGCCGGCCGGCGTGCGCGCCGTGCTGGTCGACCTCCGCCGTCCGCTTCTCCACCTGCCGAGCCTTGCGATCCATCTCCATCGCGAGCTCGGGCAGGACGGGCTCAAGCTCAACCCGCAGCAGCACGCGGCGCCCATCGTGGCCCTGGACGAAAGCGGCGCCGATCTCGCGACCGTGCTCGCCGACGAGCTCGGCCACCACGACGCCGCGCCGCGCGACATCCTCGCCTTCGACCTCATGGCCTACGACACGCAGCCCGGGTGCGTATCGGGCGCGCGCGGCGAGTTCGTCCACGCGCCGCGCCTCGACAACCTGGCATCGTGTCACGCCGCACTCGCCGCGCTCACCGCCCTCGCCGGCGCGGACGGCAGCGCCCCGGCCGCCACCTGCGGCATCGTGCTCTATGACCACGAGGAGGTGGGCAGTCGCAGCGCGCAGGGCGCCGCCGGACCCTTTCTGGTCGACACGCTCGCGCGGGTCCTCGATGCGTGCGGCGAGGCCGAGCCGCAGGCGTTCGCGCGCGCCGCCGCCCGCTCGCTGCTGGTCTCGGCCGACATGGCGCACGCCGTGCACCCGAACTATCCGGACAAGCACGAGGCCGGCCATCGTCCGGTGATCGGACGCGGCCCGGTGATCAAGGTGAACGCGAACCAGTCGTACGCGACCGACGCCGAGACCGCGGGCCGCTTCCGGGCATTGTGCCAGGAACGCGGCATCGAGCCGCAGCACTACGTGGTGCGCAGCGACCTGCCGTGCGGCTCCACGATCGGCCCGGTCACCGCGACGCGCGCTGGCATCCGTGCCGTCGACGTCGGCAACCCGATGCTGGCGATGCACTCCTGCCGCGAGGTCGCCGGCACCGCCGACGTCGCGCCGATGATTCGCGTCCTCGGCTGCTTCTTCGAGCGGGATTAGGAGCCTGTCCGCGTAACCGACGATAGCGAGGCGAGTGAGACGGGATGCGAGAGCGGCAAGCGCAGCGCCGACCGAGGAGATGTAGCTTTGCCTACATCGCACGAGGGAGGCGCGAGCACGCCGCTCGCAGCCCCCGGATCGCTCGCCGCAGCCGGAGGTTACTCGGACAGGCTCCCAGCCGGCTCGGCAACGCTCAGGGCGGTGGGATCTCGTCGAGCACGTCCTCGACGAAGGTATTCGCCTTCGTTTCCATGGCACCGACGTCGCCCGTCGTCTCACAGTCGAGCGCGCCGTAGTAGCGGTTGAACTCGGCCCGGGTGAAGCCCTTCGAGATGCGCGCCTGAGCCCGCGACAGATCCTGCGCCAGCCCCGCGATGTTCGGTGCCCTGTGGTTGCGGCCGAACGCCTTCAGCACGTCGAGCGCGTACATCCCGACCGCGTCGCCCTTCTTCGCCTGGCAGACCGCCGCTTGCTCCGCCGCCTCGAGGCGTGGCGGCGGCCCGAGGAGCACCAGCCCGGCGGCGGCGAGCAGTAGCCAGAGGCGGCGCGCCCCCGTGGCGGCGCCGGCTCGCGGAAAACAGAGAAACCTGGCGGTCATGACGATCCCCTCTCTCGACTGCCGGTAGTGTTCCTTGACGCGCGCGGTCGATCCCGATCCGCGGCGCCGGTCCCCGACGCGACCCCTTCCGCATAGTGGCTCTCGAACGCTCGCGTCAAGGACAAACATGCATGGGTGCTGTCCTTCGGGCAGCGTCCATGCGTCGGTGCCGTCCCATCCGACTGGCCCCCCTCGCATCGGTACTGGCCGCTCGACGGCATCCATGCAGCCGCCTGCGCCGTTTACCGGGTAAAGCTGGCCATCACCATGCTCGCCATGCTACAGCCCCCGCCAGGAGACGCACATGACGCGCACACAGATCTGCCAGCTGCTCGGGGTGGCGCCGAAGAGCCTTTATCTATGGGAGCGGACCGGGAAGGTGCCGCCGCCCAAGCGAGACCGGCGCGGCTGGCGTCACTACTCGGACGCCGACCTGCGCGCCCTCCGCGCCTTCCTGGGCGTCGGCCGGGAGTTCCAGCAGGAGACGGGGGCCCGGCGCGGCCGGCAGGCGCTCGAAGGGCTCAGCGCCCGCAACCAGCTCCGCGGCACGGTCCTGAGCGTGAAGGGCGACGGCGTCCTGTGCGAGGTGGCGATGCGCCTCGGCGACGGCCAGGAGATCACATCCGTCATCACGCGCCGCTCCGCCGACCAGCTGGGGCTGCGGCGCGGTCAGCCGGTGGTCGCGGTCATCAAGTCGACCGAGGTGATGCTGTTCCGGTAACCGCCGAGCCAAGGCGACCGCATCGACAGCGCGTGAAAAGAATGGGGACGGAGACGCGACGGCGCAACGGCTTCGGCGCGGCCTGGCTGGCGGCGCCGCTGGCCGTGCTCGTGGCGACGCTCGTGGTCGCGCGCGCCGCGCCGGCAGAGCCCCTGCGCGTGTTCGCCGCCGCCTCGCTCACCGAGGCCTTTCGAGAGCTGAAGTCGCTCTACGAGCGAAAGCACCCGGGCGAGACCGTCGCGCTCTACTTCGCGGGCAGCCAGATTCTCCGCACGCAGATCGAGCAGGGCGCGGCCGCCGACGTCTTCGCCTCCGCCGATCTCGCGCACGCCGATGCCCTGCGCAACGCCAAGCTGCTCGACGCGTACGAGATCTTTGCGCGCAACCGGATCGTGGTGGTGGTCCCGAAGGGCGGTACCGACACAACACTCCGCCGCCTCGAGGATCTCGCCGCGCCGGGCATCCGGCTCGTGGTGGCCGCGGCCGCGGTCCCCGTCGGGCACTACACGAGCGAGGTCTTCGCCAAGCTCGGCGCCGCCGCGCTCTACGGCGACGGCTTCCAGCAGCGACTTCAGGCGAACGTCGTCAGCCACGAGACAAACGTCCGCGCGGTGCTGTCGAAGGTCGCCCTCGACGAGGCGGATGCCGGCTTCGTCTATGCCACCGATGCGGCCACCTCCGACAAGGTCCGGACGATCGACATCCCCGAGCCCTACAACGTCGTCGCCGAGTACCCAATCGGCATCCTCACGCGGAGCGCCGCGCCGGAGAAGGCTCGCGCATTGATCGAGCTGGTGCGTGGTAACGAAGGCCGGGCCATCCTGCGGCGGCACGGCTTCGCGCGCTGAAATCATGCACGGTGCGTACCGCGACGAGCCGGCCTCCCCGTACCTGTGGATCGGCTCCGCCCTTCTGCTGCTGTACTTCACCGTGCCGCTCGCGGCGCTGCTGCTGCTCCTGCCCCCGCGTGATCTTCTTGGTCCGCTGCTATCGCCGCTCGCGCTCGATGCGCTGTGGCTCACGATCAAGACGACGCTGGTGGCGACCGCGCTCGCGGTGGCCCTGGGCCTGCCGCTCGCCTATCTCCTCGCACGGGTCCCGTTTCGCGGCCGCGATGTCGTCGACACGCTCGTCGATCTGCCGATCACGATTCCGCCGGTGGTCGCGGGCGTGGCCCTCCTGCTCGCCTTCGGCCGCCGCGGCCTGATCGGCGAGCACCTCGACGTGCTCGGGGTCCAGCTCGCGTTCACGAGCGTCGCGGTGGTCATGGCCCAGCTCTTCATCGCAAGCCCGTTCTTCGTGAAGGCGGCCCGCGCCGGGTTCGAAGCCGTCGACGCGCGCCTGGAGGCGGCGGCGCGCACCCTCGGCGCCAGCCGCTGGCGGGTATTCTGGACGATCACCGTGCCGCTGGCGCGGCCGGCGCTGCTCTCCGGGATCGTGCTCGCGTGGGCCCGGGCGCTGTCGGAATTCGGCGCGACGATGATGTTCGCCGGCAACCTTCCCGGAACCACCCAGACGCTGCCGCTCGCGGTGATGACCGCTCTCGAGAGCGACTTGCCAACGGCGGTCGCGGTGTCGACGCTCTCCCTCGGGCTCGCTCTCGCCGCGCTGCTCGCCGCCAAGTGGCTCGCCGGCCGGTGGAGAATCCCGCACGCCTGAGCGTGGGATGCCCCGGCGCAACCAACATGCCCACGATGCACACGCAGCGACCGCGCGACGACGACGGGGCGGGCGGCCTCGTCTTCGACGCCACCGTCCGGCGCGGTGACTTCCGTCTCCATGCGGCGTTCTCCGTGCCGCCGGCGCAGACCCTGGTGCTCGTCGGCCCGAGCGGCGCCGGCAAGAGCACGTGCCTCGCCCTCGTCGCTGGCCTGCTGCGGCCCGAGGCCGGTCGCATCGCCTGCGCCGCCGACGTCTGGTGCAACACCGCCGCCGGCCTGCACCTGCCGCCGGAGCGGCGGCGCGCCGGCGTGCTGTTTCAGGACTATGCGCTCTTCCCGCATCTGACCGTGAGGGAGAACGTGCGCTACGGCGCGCGGGCGCGCGGGCGCACGGGCGCCGCGGCAGACGCGGTGGCGCTGGCGTGGCTCGAGCGGCTGGGCGTCCGCGACCTCGCGGATCGCCCCGTCGGCCGGATCTCCGGCGGGCAGCGGCAGCGGGTGGCGCTCGCGCGCGCGCTCGCCGCCGAGCCGGAGGTGCTGCTGCTCGACGAGCCGTTCGGCTCACTCGACGTCGCCACCCGCGGCCTCGTGCGCACCGAGCTCCGGGCGTTCCTCGCCAGCTGCGGCCTGCCGGCCGTGCTCGTCACCCACGATCCCGTCGATGCCCTCGCGTTCGGCGAGCGCATCGCCGTGCTCGAGGCCGGAGCGATCTCCCAGATCGGCGCGCGCGACGAGCTCCTCGCCCGGCCGCGCAGCGCCTTCGTGGCCGAGCTCGCCGGGCTCAACCTCTATAGGGTCGACCTCGCCACCGGCCGCGGCTTGAAGGAAGCGCGCGTGGCGGGCGTCGTCTTCCACGTGCTCGCCGACGATCGCTCGGGTCCCGCCTTCCTGTCGTTCACCCCGGCCGAGGTCGCGCTCGCCGCCGCCCGCGGTCCCGGCTCGCCGCAGAACGTCTTCCCGGGCCGCGTGGTCGAGATCCTGCCGCTGCCCGATCGCCTGCGCGTCGTCCTCGACATCGGCGTCGTGCTGGTCGCGGAAGTCACGCGCGAGGCCGCCGCGGCGCTCGGCCTCGACGTCGGGCGCAGCATGTGGGCCGCCGTCAAAGCCACCGCGATCCGGGTCTACGACTGACACGAGGCTGGCCGACGCTCGCACCGCCCGTACCCGCCATTGCTCCTGGCGCATCGAAGGGCGTAGGACGGTCAGAAGTAAACGTTCGGAGCGCACAGGAGGGAGCCATGGGCGCACCGGCAGCGGGTGGAAGCTGGCTCATCACTCCGATCGGCGCGGCGCCGCAGTTCACGGGCGCCGATTTCACTGGTGAGGATCTTCTCTACGCCGAGACGGCGGAGACGTTCGTCCGCGAGGAGGTGCTGCCGCAGCTCGACGCCATCGAGGCGAAGAAGGAAGGGCTCATGCCGGCGCTGCTCAAGCGCGCCGGCGCGCTCGGGCTTCTCATGGTCGACGTGCCCGAGCGCTACGGCGGGCTCGGGCTCAGCAAGACCACCTCGATGCTCGTCTCCGAGCGCGGCGCGCTCTGCGCTTCCTTCAGCGTGTCGTGGGGCGCGCACACCGGCATCGGCACGCTGCCGCTGGTCTACTACGGCACCGAGGCGCAGAAGGAGCGCTATCTGCCGAAGCTCGCCAGCGGCGAGTGGCTCGCGGCCTATGCCCTCACCGAGCCGCAGGCCGGCAGCGACGCCCTCGCCGCCAGGACGCGCGCCGTACGCGATGGCACGAAGGCCGACGCACCGTATCGCCTGACGGGCGTCAAGCAGTTCATCACCAACGCCGCCTTCGCCGATCTCTTCACCGTGTTCGCCAAGGTCGACGGCGAGCACTTCACCGCGTTTCTGGTCGAGCGGACCACGCCCGGGCTGAGTCTCGGCCCGGAGGAGCACAAGCTCGGCATCAAGGGCTCCTCGACCCGGCAGCTGATCCTCGAGGACGCGCCGGTGCCGGCTGACGATGTCCTCGGCGAGATCGGCCAGGGGCACAAGATCGCCTTCAACATTCTCAACATCGGCCGCTTCAAGCTCGGTGTGGGCTCGGTCGGCGCCGCCAAGGACTGCCTCGCCATCGCCCTCGCTTACGCGCGCGAGCGCCGCCAGCACGGCCGCCCGATCGCCAGCTTCGGCATGATCCAGCGCAAGCTCGCCGACATGGCGACGCGCATCTACGTCGCCGACAGCATGAGCTACCGGACGGCGGGCCTGATGGACGAGGCCGCGGCCACGATCGACGCCACCGCCCCCGATGCCGGCCGCCGCCTCGTCACCGAGGCGGTCGAGGAGTACACGATCGAGTGCTCGATCCTGAAGGTGTTCGGCACCGAGACGCTCGACTTCGTCGCCGACGAGTCGCTGCAGATCCTCGGCGGCTACGGCTTCACGGCCGACTATCCCGTCGAGCGCCACTACCGCGACTCGCGCATCAATCGCATCTTCGAGGGCACGAACGAGATCAACCGCCTCATCATTCCCGCCACGCTGGTCAAGCGCATCAGCCGCGGGCGCCTGCCCTACTCCGACTTCCTCGCGCAGGTGGATCGGGAGATCGCCGCGCCCTCGGAATGGCCGCCTCCCGCCCCGGAGCCGCTCACGCGCGAGGTGCGCGCCGCCGAGGTCGCCAAGCGGCTGATCGCCTACACGGCGCGGATCCTGATCGAGCGCAGCCTCGATTCCCTCAAGGACAAGCAGCAGCACCTCGAGATCCTCGCCAACATGATCATCGATCTCTACGCCATGGACAGCGTCGTCAATCGCACCCGGTTGCTGCTCGCCCACGGCGCCAAGGAGGACGTCGACCTGCGGCTCGCGATGACGAATGTCTTCGTCGCCTCGGCCAACGAGCGCGTCATCGACGGCGCGCGCCGCATCCTCGTGAACGAGTTCGAGGGCGACGAGCTCAAGCGGCACCTCGCGCTCGAGACACTGGTGCCGCGCATGCCGATCCGCACGATCGCGGTGAAATCCCGCATCGCCGAGGCGCTGGTGGCGCGCGGCCTCGGGCCGGTGTTTCTCAGGTAGGTAGCCGTCCCGGGACCGACGGCCGTGGCTGGAGACCGAAGGCGTCCCGAAGCCCCTGCTCGACGAGCGCGAGGTCCGCGGAATGCAAGGAACCCAGGACGCGCTTGATGAGCTTCTTCTCGATGGCGACGAGGTTCGAGATCCGTACAGTGCTCGGGTGCCGCAACCCCACGGCCTTCCAATGCTTGAGCGGACGATCTCCCGGCCCCGGTCGCTGAAAGAACCGCAGCTGACTGCTGATCGGACGGCGGTCTCAACCGGTCATCGCAACGGATCCGGCGAACTGGAACACATCTGGTTCGTGGCCAGGGGGGGATCCGGGATGCGACAAGGACAACGGTTGACGGCGGCCGAACGAGCAGAACTGCA
>Ga0187892_10001854_pt1 | contig 46027 bp, 50 predicted proteins | sample MA1701073metaG_FD_139345 | JGI IMG/M metagenome (GOLD analysis project Ga0187892, IMG submission 139345) | Bio-ooze microbial communities from a basaltic lava cave in the Kipuka Kanohina Cave System on the Island of Hawaii, USA - MA170107-3 metaG ...
GCGAAAGGCAAGATTTCTGAAACCGCACCGCAGATCGTCCCATGGACCTCAGAATAAGCGAAGTCGCGAAGGAGCTTCGCGACACCACAGGCAATCATCGCCGCGCTGATTGAGAAAGCGTCATTCTTCAAGACCAGCTGAAACGCATAGGAGACATGGTCGCCCGTGAAGAATTCCCCGACGCCTGATTTTATTGGTGCGGCAACGCGATTGAAGTAACGGGATTCGCAAGAAAGCCGGGATTGAGCGTCGTTTTCTTGCGATTTGGGATTCCGTTTTTGGGCGCTTCGTGATTCGTTGACCGCGGCAATCGGCTGTGGGGAATCGCGATGGGCCGACCGCGCGACGAGCGTCAGAAGGACCTGTTCCGGCCGCCTTTGGACGGGATCATCGACCTCGGCCATCCGCTGGTGCGGCTGGCGGAGCGGATCGATTGGGGGTTCCTGGAGGCGCGCTGGGGTGCCGTCTACGAGGCGGGGCCCGGACAGCCGCCGTTGCCGGTGCGGCTGGTGGCGGGGCTGTTCATCATCAAGCACATGCACAACCTCTCGGACGAGGCGCTGTGCGATCGCTGGGTCGAGAACCCGTACTACCAATACTTCTGCGGCGAGCACGTGTTCCGGCACGCGCTGCCGTTCGACCGGTCGTCAATGAGCCGCTGGCGCGGCCGCCTCGGTGCCGAGCAGATCGCGGCGCTGATCCAGGAGAGCCTGGCGGTGGCGCACAAGACCGGCGCGATCGAGACGAAGGATCTCGAGCGGGTCGTGGTGGACACGACGGTGCAGCCCAAGGCGATCGCCCATCCGACCGACGCCCGGCTGATGCACCGGGCGCTCATCAAGCTGGTCACGCGCGCCCGCGCTGAGGGTGTCGAGCTGCGCCAGAGCTATCTGCGGGTGGCCAAGCGGGCGGCGATCATGGTCGGGCGCTACAGCCATGCCCACCAGTTCAAGCGCGCCCGCCGCGCGCTCAAGTTCCTGCGCATCAGGCTTGGCCGCCTCATCCGCGACATCCGCCGTAAGATCGAAGGCAACGACGCGCTCGAGACCCGCTTCGCGCCGCTGCTCGATCTGGCGCTCAAGGTGATGTTCCAGGACCAGCGCCGGCGCGGGCGCAAGGTCTATGCGCTGCACGCCCCCGAGGTCGAGTGCATCGGCAAGGGCAAGGCCCGCTCACCCTACGAGTTCGGCTGCAAAGTCTCGGTTGCCACCCCGGTCACCCAGCCCAAGGGCGGCCAGTTCGTGCTCCACGCCCAGGCGCTGCACGGCAATCCCTTCGACGGACACACGCTGGGGCCGGTCGTGGCGGACCTGGAGAAGCTCACCGGCGTCGAGGTCAAACGCATCCACGTCGACAAGGGCTATCGCGGCCACACCTACGCGAACAAGTTCCGGGTCTGGATCAGCGGCCAGGTTCGCAACGTCACGGCGACCATCCGACGCGAGATGAAGCGACGCGCTGCCGTCGAGCCGGTCATCGGTCACATGAAGGCCGAGCACCGCATGGACCGCAACCACTTGAAGGGCTACGCCGGCGACCGCGCCAACGCCGTCCTCGCCGCCGCCGGCTACAACTTCCGCCTCCTCCTGCGATGGCTGGAAGCACTTTTGCGCGCCTTGTTCCGGCTACTCTTCCCAAACACGCCGGCCGCTCAACCCGGCTGAAGATCGCTCAATCGAGAATCTTCACGGACGACTATTGCGCGTGCGGCCGCGGCTCAGACGCCGTGATACGCGCGGTACCAGGCCACGAATTTCGGAACGCCCTCGCGGATCGTCGTCGTGGGCGCGAAGCCAAGGTCGCGCCGGCTGGCGGCGATGTCGGCATAGGTGTCTTTCACGTCGCCGGGCTGCATCGGCGCCAGCTCGACGATCGCCTTCCGGCCCAGCGCCGCCTCGATCGCGGCGATGAAGTCGAGCAGCTCCTCGCTGCGATTGTTGCCGAGATTGTAGATCCGATGCGGAGCATCGGCGCGGTGTCCGCCTTCGCCGATCCGGGCTTCGGCCGACAGGCCGGCGGACTCGTCCGCCGTAGCGCCTTCGCGCGAAGGCGGCCGGTCGAGCGCGGCGAGGACGCCGGCGACGATGTCGTCGATGTAGGTGAAATCGCGCCGCATGTCGCCGCGGTTGAAGACGCGGATCGGATCGCCGGCCAGGATAGCGCGCGCGAAGATGAAGGCCGACATGTCGGGCCGCCCCCAGGGGCCGTACACGGTGAAGAAGCGCAGGCCCGTCTGCGCGATGCCGTAGAGGTGCGCGTAGCAGTGGCTCATCAGCTCGCACGAGGCCTTGCTGGCCGCGTAGAGCGAGATCGGCCCGTCCACCTTGTCCTCGACCGAGAACGGCAGCTTCGCGTTGCCGCCGTAGACGGACGAGCTCGACGCATAGACGAGGTGGCGGATGCCGCCGCGCGCGCGGCAGGCCTCCAGCACCGCGAAGTGGCCCTCGATGTTGGCGCGCACATAGGCGGCCGGATTGACGAGCGAGTAGCGAACGCCGGCCTGCGCCGCGAGATGGACGACGCGGTCGGCCGCGCGCTCTTTCTCGAGCAGCGCCGCGAAGGCGCCGGGCGCCGCGATGTCCTGGCGGACGAAACGGAACGCGCTTCCGCCCAGGCGCGCGAGCTCGGCGAGGCGCGCTTCCTTCAGCGTGGGGTCGTAATAGTCGTTGACGTTGTCCACGCCGACCACGGTGTCGCCGCGCTCGAGGAGAGCGCGCGCCACGTGCATGCCGATGAAGCCGGCGGCGCCGGTGACGAGGATGGACATTGCCGGGGTCTGGACCGTTCGCGGAGGGGGCTGGCGCGGGTCTAAACCACAGAATGTCCGCCGAGACAAACGCACCGGCTGCGGCGTGGCGCCGCCGCCATGCGCCGCGACGCGCCCGCCATCCGCGGGCGAATGTGACCTGGCTCACTATCGCGCCGGCGGCCGGCGCGGATAGTGGGCGGGCGCCATCGGCGCGGCATGGCCTCGACATCCCTGGGAGGGGAGCGGTGCACGACGTCAAGCATGCCCAGCCGGCCTTGCCGGCGGGCGAGATCGATTCGCCGGGCGGGCCCCGCGCCGGCTTCGACAGCGGGATGAGCCTCGATCGCGACAGCCCGCCGGATCTGACCGGCGAGGCGCCGCCGCGCGCGCGGCGCGCCCGGCGCCGACGGCGGTCCGGCGCGGAACCGATGACGACGGCCGAGCGCAAGCGCCGCGCCGCCGTGCACCTGCGCAAGGCCTATGGCCGCATCAAGTCGGATTTCAGCGAAGCCTACGAGCACTGCCGTAGCGACACGCAGCGGCACGCGCTCGAGCGCGCCCACGGTTCCGCGCGCGCGGCCAACCAGCGGGCGCTGGAGGAGCGGCTGCTCGACGACCGCGACGGCTGGGGCGGCGCGCTCGCCGCGCTGCGCACAGATCGGGGGCGCGCGGCCCGCCACCTCGGGCGCCTTGCGACCGCCGACGCGGTGATGCGAATCCTGAAAAGGCTCGCCGAGATCGAGGAGCAGCTCGCGGTGCTGGCGGGCTGAAGCGAGCGCGGTCGCGCGCTACCCCAGCGAGCCGTGGCAGTGCTTGTATTTCTTGCCCGAGCCGCAGGGGCAGGCGGCGTTGCGCGAAACCTTGCCCCAGGTGCCGGGATCGTTGGGATCGACGTCGGCGGCCGCGCTGCGGCTGCGGACGGGACGTAGCGTCGTAACGCCGCCTTCCGCGCCGGGCCCTCTGTCCGCATAGCCGAGCGGCAGCGCGTCGGCGCCATTGCCCGCGAGCGCCGCGGGTTCCGGATGCTGCTCGGTCATGCGCTGCGGCTGGCGCGGCATCCCGATCGGCTCCGGATGCTCCTCGTCCTGCATGCGGATCTCGAGATGGGCGAGCACGCCCGTCACCGTCTCGCGCAGGCCCGCCATCATGCGATGGAACATCTCGAAGGCCTCGCGCTTGTACTCGATCAGCGGATCCTTCTGGCCGTAGGCGCGCAGATTGATCGCCTGGCGGAGATAGTCGAGATGCAGCAGGTGGTCCTTCCAGGTCTGGTCGAGGATCTGGAGCAAGAGGCTCTTTTCGGCCATGCGCATGATGTCGGCGCCGTATTGCGCGGCCTTCTTGGCCATGTGCTCGTCGGCCGCCTTCTTGATGCGCTCGGTCACTTCCTCGTCGGCGATGCCTTCCTCGGCCGCCCAGTCCTTCACCGGCAGGTCGAGGCCGAAAATCTGCTGCACGCGCTCGTTCAGCTCGCCGACGTTCCACTGCTCGGAATAGGCGCCCTCGGGGATCGCGGCCGAGACCAGCCCCTCGATCAGCTCGTTGCGCATCTCGGCGACCAGCTCGCCAACGTCCTCGGCGCGCATGATCTGGATGCGCTGGTCGTAGATGACCTTGCGCTGGTCGTTCATCACGTCGTCGAAGCGCAGCAGGTTCTTGCGGATCTCGAAGTTGCGCTCTTCCACCTTGCGCTGCGCCTTCTCGAGCGCCTTGTCGACCCACGGGTGGATGATCGCCTCGCCTTCCTTGAGGCCGAGCCGCCCCAGCCACACGTCGAGCCGCTGCGAGCCGAAGATGCGCATCAGGTCGTCGGTCAGCGAGATGAAGAACTTCGAATTGCCGGGGTCGCCCTGGCGGCCCGAGCGGCCGCGCAGCTGGTTGTCGATGCGCCGGCTTTCGTGGCGCTCGGTGCCGATCACGTAGAGGCCGCCGGCGGCGATCACCTTCTTCTTCGCCGCCTCGACCTCCTCTTTGATTCTGGCCTCGCCCTTGCTGCGCTCGCCCGCGTCGGTCGCCTCGGTGAGCTCGTCCTGGACCCGCATCTCGAAATTGCCGCCGAGCTTGATGTCGGTGCCGCGGCCGGCCATGTTCGTCGCGATGGTGACGGCGCCGGGCTTGCCGGCCTGGGCGATGATGTGCGCCTCGCGCTCGTGATTGCGCGCGTTCAGGATCTCGTGCGGCACCTTCTTCTTCGCGAGCTTGGCCGCGAGCGCTTCGGACTTCTCGATGCTGACCGTGCCGACCAGCACCGGCTGGCCGCGTTTGTGGCAGTCCTCGATCAGCGCGATCACCGAGGTGTCGCGCTCGTCGCCGGTGCGGTAGACCTCGTCGCTGTTGTCGGCGCGGATCATCGGCATGTTGGTCGGGATCTCGGCGACCTCGAGCTTGTAGATCTGCTGGAACTCGGCCGCCTCGGTCATCGCCGTGCCGGTCATGCCGGCGAGCTTCGGGTAGAGACGGAAGTAGTTCTGGAACGTGATCGAGGCGAGCGTCTGGTTCTCGGCCTGGATGGCGACGCCTTCCTTGGCCTCGAGCGCCTGGTGGAGGCCGTCGGAATAGCGCCGCCCCTCCATCATGCGGCCGGTGAACTCGTCGACGATGACGACCTGGCCGTTGCGGATCATGTAGTCGACGTCGCGGGTGAACAGCTTGTGCGCGCGCAGCGCCTGGTTGACGTGATGCACGACCGAGATGTGATTGATGTCGTACATGCTGCCGTCTTTGACGATGCCGGCCTCGCGCAAGATCTCCTCCATCGCCTCCTGCCCGGCCTCGCTGAGCGCCACGGTGCGGCTCTTCTCATCCTTGTCGTAGTGCTCGGGCTTGAGCTTCGGGATCAGCTTGTCGACGTTGCGGTAGAGCTCGGAGGAATCCTCGGCCGGCCCCGAGATGATGAGCGGCGTGCGCGCCTCGTCGATGAGGATCGAATCGACCTCGTCGACGATCGCGAAATTGAACGGGCGCTGCACCATCTCCGCGATCGAATACTTCATGTTGTCGCGCAGATAGTCGAAGCCCAGCTCGTTGTTGGTGCCGTAGGTGACGTCGCAGGCGTATTGCTGGCGGCGCTCGTCGTCGTTGAGCGCGTGGACGATGCAGCCGACGGTGAGGCCGAGGAACTTGTAGACGCGGCCCATCCACTCGGAGTCGCGCTTGGCGAGGTAGTCGTTGACCGTGACGACGTGGACGCCCTTGCCCTCGAGCGCGTTGAGATACACGGGCAAGGTCGCGACCAGCGTCTTGCCCTCGCCGGTCTTCATCTCCGAAATCATGCCGCGGTGGAGGACGACGCCGCCCATCAGCTGGACGTCGTAGTGCCGCTCGCCCAACGCGCGCTTGGCCGCCTCGCGCACCGTGGCGAAGGCGTCGGCCAGGATGTCATCGAGGTCCTCGCCTTCGGCGAGCCGCTTCTTGAGCCAGGCGGTGCGTTCGCGGAGTTTCTCGTCGGAGAGGGAGGAGACGTCCTTCTCCAGCGCGTTGATCTCGTCGACCATGGGCTGGAGCGATTTGACGAAGCGCTCATTGGCCGAGCCGAAGAAAAGGCGGGCAATGCGGCCGAGCATGCGAGATCCTCGGGAAGTATTGTAATGAGAGGCGGCCGGCTCGGGGCCGGCCCCTGGGCCGGTCGCCGCGGCTCGTTGAGAGATAGGGGGTAGGTGTGGGGCTGTCAACGCGCCGGCGGGCTTCCGCGAGCGCGCGGGCACGGCCGAAATTGCGTGTCTTTTGCGGCGCTTGCGCGGCATCGCGCGGAGCTGGGCCAACGCGCATGTGATCGCCGGCGGCGCGCGGCCGCCTTGTTTGAGCCGGCCCGATATGCCACATCCCGGCGATGCCGGCCCCTGTCGGTCTCCATGGCGAGGATGCCGCTTGTGCGTCGGCTGCGAAGTCGCGTCTTGCCTCGCCGGATCGGATATCGCGCATGATCGTTTCCCTGCCCTCGCACCGCCTCGCGGCGGCCTTCCTTGCGCTTGCGCTGGCGGGGTCGTCGGCGGCCGCCCAGGACAAGGCGGACAAGTCCGTCGCATCCGATCCCGTCGTGGCCGACGTGAACGGCGAGAAAATCCAGCTTTCGGATCTGGTGTCCACGTACCGCGCGCTGCCCCAGCGGCTGCAGCAGGTTCCGTTCGAGCAGCTCTACCGTCCCCTTCTGGAACACGCGATCGCGATTCGCTTGCTCGCCACGGAAGGGCGCAAGGCCAAGCTTCAGGACAGCGAGGCCGTGAAGAAACGCATTCGTTATATCGAGGGGCAGTACGTCTACGAGGCCTATGTCGAGAAAATCGTCGCCGAGCGCGCCACCGAGGCCAAGCTCAAGGAGGCCTACGAGGCCTTCGTCAAGGACTATAAGGGCGAGGAAGAGGTCCGCGCCTCGCACATCCTGGTCAAGACCGAGCAGGAGGCCAAGGACATTCTCGCCCAGCTCGAGAAGGGCGCCGACTTCGCGAAGCTGGCCAAGGAGAAGTCGGTCGATCCCTCGAAGGAGCGCAATTCGGGCGATTTGGGCTTCTTCGGCAAGGATCAGATGGTGAAGGAATTCGCCGAGGCGGCCTTCGCGCTGAAGAAGGGCGAGACGGCCAAGGCACCGGTCAAGACACAGTTCGGCTGGCACGTGATCCGCGTCACCGACCGCCGCGCCGGCGCGCCGCCCAAATTCGAGGAGGTCAAGGACCAGCTCCGCCAGAAACTGGCGGAGGGGATCGCGCAGGAGGAGATCGGCAAGCTCAAGAGCGCCGCCAAGATCGAGCGCTTCGACGCCGACGGCAAACCGCTCAAGGAAGAAGAGCCGAAGAAGGAAGAGAAGAAGTAAGGTGAAGGCTGTTAGCGTGCCACGGCTTCCATTATCTCTTTCGGCCGCCGCTTGATCGCGAGCAAATAGGCCGCTGCGGGGGCATCCGGCTGACGCCGGCCCTGCTCCCAGTTCTTGAGCGTCGGAAGCGGAATGCGAAACGCCGCCGCGAATCTGTGCTGCGACATGCGCAGGGAGCGCCGAATCGCCCGCACGTCCGGCGCATCGACCACGGTAACACGCATGCCGCGCGATTTCCGTCCGCGCGCATGCGCCACGGCTTGATTGAGGCTGGTGATCAGGTCATCCGAGAATTTGCTCATCCTGTCGCTCGCATACGCTTATTTATGGCCGAGGCCTTCAATTAGGGCGTAAGCCCAGCGCGACCAGGACCGGGCGGCGCAGCGCGCCGGCGCCGGTCTTGCGGGCGAGCACGACGCCATCGAGCATCAGCACCTTGTAGGCGTTCTTGAGCGGCCGGCGGTGGAAGGCGGCAACCGCGGCATCGAGCGTCTTGGCCACCGCGCTCACCGTGCTGGCGCTGACGGGGCGTCCCAACAGCGCCAGCAGAACCTCCCCGACCTTGCGTGTCGAAAGCCCGAACACGAAGCCCGCCAGGATGGCGCGGTCGATCTCGGCTGAGCGCCGGGCGTAGGCCTTGAGCACGCCCGCGGGGCTGAAGCGCCGCGTGCGCGGCACCGCGAGTTCGATGTCGCCCAGCTCAGTAAAAAGATGGCGGCGATAGCAGCCGTTGCGCCGATCGGGCAGCGCATCGAACGCGAGGCCGTCGAGCCATTCATCGACCGCCTCCTCCATGCGGCCCTCGATGATCTCGGTGAGCGCCTCGCGACCCAGCGGGCGATAGCCCTCGCCCCATTCCAATCCGTCGGCGCGCATTGCCTTCACCATCGCGAACGCGTCGGGTAGACTCTCGATCGTCGCCAAGTGCGGCATGGGGGTACTCCTGCTTGTGGACCTTGGTCGGCCACAGGGGAGTACCCCTTTCCGTCTCTGACAACAGAGTTCCTTACGTCACCGCAGGCCTCTGGGCCATTGACGCGCGCAATCAAAACCGCTTCTCTCCCGCGCCATGTTCTCCGGGTTGCACTCCCTCCTCGCCGCCGCTGGCGGCTTCTTGCCGCGATGCGCGCGCGGGCGACGACGCGGCGCCGCTTAGCGTTCGCCCCGTCTGCTCGTCCCTCGGAACGGCGCTTCGGCGCCGTTTCGCGCATCAGCCCCTAGGAGTGCATCCCAAATGCCACCGAAACGCTCCCCGCTTGCGCCCGCCGTGGCGCCCGTTCTGCCGCCGATTGCCGGCGCGCGGCTCTCGGCACTCGCCTGCGGCATCCGCTACAAGGAGCGGAGAGACCTCTGCCTTTTCGCGTTCGATCCCGGCACGACGATCGCCGGCGTGTTCACGCGCTCGCTCACGGCCGGTGCGCCGGTCGAGTGGTGCAAAGCCGCGCTGAAGGGCAAGAGCGCGCGCGCCTTCCTCGTGAACTCCGGCAACAGCAACGCGTTCACGGGCCGGGTCGGGCGCCGCGCCGCCAAGATCACCGCCGGCGCCACGGCCAAGCTGCTCGGCTGCAAGCCGAGCGAGGTCTTCGTCGCGTCGACCGGGGTCATCGGCGAGCCGCTGCCCTATGAGCGCATCGTCGGCGCCATGCCCGATTTGATCGCGGGGGCGACGCCGGATGGCTGGCAGGGCGCGGCCGAGGCGATCATGACGACCGACACCTTCCCGAAGCTCGCCACGCGCGGGGCGCGCATCGGCAACGCCGAGGTGACGATCAACGGGGTCGCCAAGGGCTCGGGCATGATCGCGCCCGACATGGCGACAATGCTCGCGTTTTGCGCCACCGACGCGGCCATTCCGGCTCCGATCCTGCAGAAGCTGCTCGCGGACGGCAACGCGAAGAGCTTCAATTGCATCACCGTCGACAGCGACACCTCGACCAGCGACACGCTGCTGCTCGCCGCCACGGGCAAGGCCGGCAACAAGCGCCCCAAGAGCCCGGGCGATGCGCTGCTGCGCGAATTCAAGGCGGCGCTCGACGAGCTGCTGCTCGATCTTGCGCTCCAGATCGTCAAGGACGGGGAGGGCGCCCAGAAATTCGTCGAGGTCGCGGTCACCGGCGCCGCCAACGCCGGAGCGGCCAGGCGCATCGGCCTCGCCATCGCCAATTCGCCGCTGGTCAAGACCGCCATTGCCGGCCAGGACGCCAATTGGGGCCGCATCGTGATGGCGGTCGGGAAATCCGGCGAGCGCGCCGACCGGGACAAGCTCCAGGTGCGCATCGGCGGCAAGCTCGTCGCCAAGAACGGCGGGCGCGCGCCCGACTACGACGAAACCCCGGTCGCCGCACACATGAAGGGCCAGGAAATCAAGATCGAGGTCGAGCTCGGCCTCGGCAAGGGCCGCGCCACGGTCTGGACCTGCGATCTGACGCACGGCTACATCGACATCAACGGCAGTTACCGAAGCTAGAAAGGCGCAGGGAGGCGGGGAGAAGTAAATTGAAACACGGAGGGCACGGAGAAGGAGGGATTGCGGGCCGGAGGCGCGCAGTAATTTTCTCTCCGTGTCCTCCGTGTTTCTGTCTCTTCTTCTCCGCGTCTCCCCGCCTCCTTGCATCTTCCCTTCGCGTTTCCACATGACGGCCGTGCGCCCGATCGTCCTCGTCGCCGCCGTGGCGCTCGTCGACGCGGATGGACGGGTGCTGATCGCGCAGCGGCCACCAGGCAAGAGCATGGCCGGGCTCTGGGAGTTCCCGGGCGGCAAGGTGCATCAAGGCGAGACGCCCGAGCGCGCGCTGGTGCGCGAACTGAAGGAGGAGCTCGGCATCGACGTGACCGAGAGCTGTCTGGGCGCCTTTACCTTCGCCTCGCATAGCTACGCGGAGTTCCACCTGCTGATGCCGCTCTATCTCTGCCGCAAGTGGAAGGGTACGCCGGCCGCGCACCACCACAGCGCGCTAAAATGGGTGCGCCCCGACAGGCTCGCCGACCACGAAATGCCGCCGGCCGACAAGCCGCTGCTGGCTATGCTGCGCGATTTTCTCTAGGCCTCGAACCCGTAGGGGCGCGCTGCGCGCGCCCTCTCGCCGCATTCCGGTCGCTCGCGTTTGTGGCGAGCCGCGGGGCCAACTGCGATGCTGCCCGCGCGCGGAACCCGGGCGCGCGCAGCGCGCCCCTACGCTGGAAGCACTGCGCTTACTTCGCCACCGCCTCGCTGGTGATGGCGTCGAGCGCGCCCGTCATGGTTTTTACGACCTGATCGCGGTCCTTGACGCCGTGGCTCGCGGCGAGCGCCGCGGGCGGCCAATAGCCGACCATCACCGTGCCCGACGCGTCCTGCCACACCAAGACGCGCATCGGCAGGTCGAGGCCGGCCGTGGGGCTGCTCTGCATCAGCGGCGTGCCGAGCTTGGGATTGCCGAAGATGACGACGACCGTTGGCTTCAGGTCCATCCCGTTCGCCTTGGCCGCGGCGGCATGGTCCACCTTGGCGACAATGGCAGCGCCGCGCTTCGTGATGGCGGCCTCGATCCGGGCTACGGTCGCCGCGGCATCGTGCGGGCTCTTCTTGATCACGAGCGCGGGGGCTTGGGCAAAGCCGGCGCTTGGCGCGAGCGCCAGGAAGCAGGCGGCAATGGCGAGTGCACGCATGGCAGTCTCTCCCGTCGAGGTCACGGACGGCGCATCATGGCTCGGACCGGGACGCTGCAGGATCAAATCGGCGTGTCCCTGCGCCGACGCGGCGCCGCGGCGTCAGCGCCGAGCATGATTGCGCCGGCGGCATTGCAAGAGCGGAGCGCGGGCGTGCTAGCAATCCACGCATGAGAGACGATGCACGCCTCGCCGGCGCCGCCGCCACGGTGCGCGCCGCGGCCACGGTGCGGAAGGGCATCCTGCTCGGCCTCGCCGCCGCGCTGATCTGGGGCGGCTATCTTGCCTTCGCGCGCGCGGGCATCGCCGATGGTCTCGGGCCCGAGGATTTTGCGCTGTTGCGCTTTGGCGTCGCGTCGCTCGTCATGCTGCCCTTTCTGCTGAAGAACGGCGTGGCCACGCTGGCCGGGGTCGGCTGGAGGCGTGCCTTCGTGCTGGCGATATTCGCCGGGCCGCTCTTCATGCTGCTCATTCCGGCCGGCTATCTCTATGCGCCGCTCCCGCACGGCGCGGTCATCCCGCCGGCGTCGACGGTGGTGTGCAGCCTGGCGATGGCCGCGATCTTCCTGGGCGATCGGCCCCCGCTCAGGCGCATCGCCGCCATCGGCGCGATCCTCGTCGGCCTCGTCTGTATCGCGGGCGGGGGGCTTTTCGCTGCCAAGGGCGGGCAAACCTGGATCGGCGACCTGATGTTCTTCTCGGCCGGCCTGCTCTGGGCGATCTTCACCGTGTTTCAGCAGCGCTGGAACGTCGGGCCGGTGCAGGCGACGACTGCGCTTTCGGTCATGTCGCTGCTGCTGCTGTTGCCGCCGTTTCTCGTATGGTCGAGTTTCGATCGACTGCTGGCGCTGCCGCCGGCCATGCTCGCGGCGCAGATCGCGATCCAGGGGGTGCTCGCCGGCGCGGTCGCGGTGGTCGCGTATGTCTCGGCGGTGGTGGCGCTCGGCGCGAGCCGCGCCGCAGTGTTTCCGGCGCTGGTCCCGGCGACCGCGACGATCATCGGCATTCCGCTCACCGGCGAATGGCCGAGCACGCTGCAATGGGTCGGCATCGGCGTCGTGACGCTGGGGTTGCTCGCGGCGCTGGGCGTGCCGCTCCGCCGCCGCCGGACTAACAGAAGTCCGTAGCGCGGGTAAGGCACTGCCCTCCGGTGATCTTCGTATAGGTGCGGAAGGGCGGGCGTGGCGGGTTCGAGAGAAGGAGAAAATCCATGCATGTGAAAGCGTTAACGGCAGGCCTCGGCCTTCTTGCGACGGCCGGGCTGGCCGCCGGACCGGCGTCGGCGCAGGGGCGCTGGGAGCTCCTCGGCACGCGCTCGGTGGGTTTCCAGATCGACCGCGACGTGGTCAGCGGCCGTGGCCAGGGCCGATTCAGCGTGCTTCGCCTTTGCGTCGGCAACGCCCCCGTGCATTTCCGCGATGTCGAAGTGGTATTCGGCAATGGTGAGCGGCAGAATCTGGCGGTCAACGCGCTCGTGCGCCCCGGCGCGTGCAGCGCTAATCTCGATTTGCGCGGAGAGGCGCGGCGCATCGACCACGTGAACCTCGTCTACAACGCAGCGTCCAATTTCCGCGGGCGGGCGGCGGTGTCGGTCTACGGCCTGCATCCGGTTGCCGGCCCCGGCGCGCCGGGCGGCCCGACGCAGCCGGGAATGTGGGACCGGCTCGGCACCCGCGTTGTCGGCTTCCAGGCGGACCGCGACGGGTTCGACCTCACCGGCGAGGGCCGGTTCCGCGCTCTTCGCTTTTGCATCGCGCGCAACGCCGTGCAATTCCGCGAAGTTGAGGTTCACTTCGGCAACGGCGAACAGCAGCAATTGCCGGTCCGGCATTTCGTGCGCGCCGGCGCCTGCACGCCGCCGCTCGATCTCGAGGGGCGCGACCGGCGCGTTCGCCGCGTCGTCGTGATCTACAACGCCGTGCCCAACTTCCGCGGCCAAGCGGCGGTGACGCTGTACGGCCAGCGCTAATGCGCGCAAACGAAAAGGCGCCCGCCGACGGGCGGGCGCCTTTTCGGCTCTTGAGAAGCGGACTAGGCGATGAAGCGATGCAGCAAGAAGGCCACGACCGTCAACCCGATCAGGGCATAGGCGATGTTGGCAAGCGTGCCACGCCGTGCGGCACCGCTCCAGCGGGTGACCAGTCCGTTCGGATCGTAGTTCATGGGCAATCCCCAATACTGATGAGGCTTACGGCGCCGTCATCCAGGCGTAACAATTTACGGCTGCGGCCTCATACTTATCCACAATAGTTCAATCTTTTCCCCTCGGTTGTAAAGCGAAAAGCGACCGGGCAGGGCAATATATTTCCGCTTTGCCAAAGTGTTAACGGGCCGCCTCCACCCTAGGTCGCGGCCTCGGAGCCATCCGGTCGACAGTGGAAAGACCTGGGGATGATGGGCAGGTGATGGACGGCGCCAAGCTCGGCCCGCACGCGGCGCGTGGATCGCGCCTCGAGCGCAGAAAAGGCGATGCCTGGGCGACAGGGCCCAGGCATCGAAACCGTCCTAGAAGGAGACGCTGATGCGTCTCTATTATCGCGAGCACGACTTTGCGGGTGGAAGGATCCTCTTCGTGACCTGCTCGGCCTTACAGGCGATCTCTTTGGCGCCTTTGGCGATCACCTTGGCGCCTTTGCCGATCACCTTGCCCACCTTGCGCGCCGCGTCGAGTGGGACCTTCGCCACGCTGCCGACGACCTTGCTGGTGCCCTTGACGGCCGCCTTCGCCGCCTTCTTTACGGCGCCGCCGACCTTCTTGGCGGCGTTCTTGACGCTGCTCCACACGCCGGTTTTGACGACGTGGCCGTCGGGGGATTCGACGCTCTGAGAGCCGAATGCGCCGGGCAGGTGTTCCGCACCGGGGTGGAGATCCTGCGCAATCGGGGCAGAACGGTGGTCGCGGGCGATCGGATTGGAGTCCGGCATGGTCGCGTTCGCGGCCGTTCCGCCGGCGGAGATGGCCGTAACCGTGAAGACGGTCAAAGCGGCCATCAGGAGTTTCTTCGACATGGTACGTGTTCCTTCGAGCGTGAGCTTCGGTTCCGTTGCGATGTTGACGGGCGGATCTAGGAGATCACCTTCGCGACCTTCTTCCCGATCTTGGTTCCGATCTTCTGCGCGGCCTTCTTCGCGGCGTCGGCGACTTTCTTGACGATCGGCGGCGTCAGATTCTTGACGGTCGTCGTCACCGCCTTCTTGGCGAGGCCCGGCAACTTGCTGCCAGCCTTCGCACCGGCGTCCATCACCTTCTTGCCGAGACCCGCCACGCCGTTCTTCACTGTGCCCGCGACCTTCTTCACGGTGCCGGCGGCCTTTTTCACCGTGCTGGCAGCCTTCTTCACCGTGCTGCCCACCTCCTTGGCGGCCTTCTTGACGCTGCTCCAGAGTCCGGTCTGCACAATGTGCTGATCCGAGCCTTCGTCGGCGCGGACGGTGATGTCCTCTGCGCCGATCGCCTCGCCGCGGACGCCGAACACGGCGGGAGCGGCATTGGTTCCGAGTTCACGCACGATCGGGGCAACGTCCGACGAGTTGCGCGTGATCGCGCCGCCAGCCGACGACAGGGCCGTGACCGACAGAACCGCGGCGGCAACCATGAGTAGGGACTTGCGGGACATGTTGACTTCCTTCCTGAGCTGGTTTCGAGCTCGGCAGCGAGCTCTTGAATTTCGGGGCAGCCGCATCGCGGCTGTTGTTGGCGCAGACTATAGGCGCGCGCGCCTGGACCCGCAGTGCGCCGCGTCACGGCGCAGTAAATTTCGCGAAGCCCGAAAAATTCAGGTTCGGGGCGGTGTGATTTCGCGCTGGGATGGAGCGACGTGATCGCCGTCACATCGCGGGGAGCGCACTCCGATCGAACGAATTCAGACGAGCGTCGCGCTCATTGTGTTGCGGCTAAGGGCATTGAGCGTCCGGCGCACACACCGCTGCCAGTGTCATCAGGTTTGGACTTTCAGCGCACTTCGTGCTTGGGCGGGGATTCGCTGGCGTAGTTGCGCGGCCGGTTGGTCTCGACGGCTTTGAGCGCATCGGCCGGCTTCAGGCTCTTGTGATAGAGCGGCGGCAGGCGCTTGTAGTCGATCGTCGCGAGGCGCTTCCACTCGAGGTCCTTCTCGGTCACATCGCGGATGCGCTTGGCCGGGATGCCGGCCATCATCGAGCGCGGCGGCACGATCTCGTTGGCCCGGACGAGGGCTTGCGCGGCCACGATCGAATCGGCGCCGATCTCGCAGTAGTCGAGCAGAACGGCGCCCATGCCGACCATCGCGTTCCGGCGCACGATCGCGCCGTGGATGATGGCGTGGTGGCCGATGTGGCCGAGCCGCTCCACCAGCGTGTCGCGGTCCGGGAAGCCGTGCATCACGCAATGGTCCTGGATGTTGGACTCCTCCTCCACGACGAGCCGGCCGAAATCGCCGCGCAGCACCGCGCACGGCGCCACGAACGCGCCGGCACCGATGATGACGTCGCCGATGAGGACCGCGGAGGGATGCACGTAGGCGGAGGGGTCCACGACAGGGACCATGCCTTGAAAGGCGTAGATGGGCATGAGGCTTCTTCCCGCTTTTGCGACTGGCGAGGCCACTGTCTTATGCTAGGAGACCGCGAAGGGGCATCCCCTCCCTTGCCGCGGCCCCGAAGGCCGCGCCTCCATCCCGATAGGCACGATGACGAACGCGCCCGTCCTCTATGCTATCCGCGACGGCTATGCCGAGATCACGCTCAACCGGCCCGACAGCTTGAACGCGTTCACCGGCGAGATGCACGCGGTGCTGCGCGAGTCGTTCGAGCGCGCACCGGCCGAAGGGGCGCGCGCGATCCTCGTCACCGGCGCGGGCCGCGGCTTCTGCGCGGGGCAGGATCTCACCGAGCGCAAGATCCCGGGCGCCGGCGAGACGATCGACCTCCGCATCTTCCTGCGCGAGCGCTACAACCCGCTCATCCGGCGCATGCGCGAGCTGCCGCTGCCCATCGTTATGGCGGTCAACGGCGTCGCCGCCGGCGCCGGCATGGGCTTTGCGCTGGCCGGCGACATCGTGCTGGCAGCGCGCACCGCGTCGTTCATCCAGGCCTTCATCAAGATCGGCCTGGTGCCCGATGCGGGTTCCTCCTACTGGCTGCCGCGCCTCGTCGGCCCGGTGCGCGCCCGCGCTCTGGCCATGACCGGCGAGCCGCTCTCGGCCGATGACGCCGCCGGCTGGGGACTCATCTGGAAGGTACTCGACGACGAGAAGCTCATGCCCGAAGCCCGCGAGCTTGCGGCCCGCCTCGCCGCTTCGCCGACCGCAGCGCAGGGCCTCACGAAGCAGCTCCTGAATGCCTCGCTCGACAACGCGCTCGCGGCGCAGCTCGACCTCGAGCGCGACACGCAATTCATGGCCGGCCACACGAAGGACTATCTCGAAGGCGTCAAAGCCTTCCGCGAAAAGCGCCGGCCGAAGTTCGAGGGAAAGTAACTGAGCCGCTCATGAGCGCTTTCGCCACATCCGCCGCCGTCGCCGTGATCGGCGCGGGGACCATGGGCGTTGGGATCGCGCAGGTGGCTGCTGCCGCCGGGCATCCGGTGCTGCTCTACGACATTGCGGTGGGCGTGGTCGCGAAGGGGATCGCGGGTGTCAAGTCAGGTCTCGACAAGCTGGTCGAGCGCCAGAAAATGAGTGGCGCCGCGCGCGATGACCTGCTCGCGCGCATCAGGCCGGTCGAGACGCTTGACGAGCTCGCCGGCGCCGCGCTGGTCGTCGAGGCGGTGATCGAGAAGATCCAGGTCAAGCACGAGATCATGGCGGCGCTCGAACGCGTGGTGAAGCCGGAGGCGATCCTCGCCACCAACACCTCGTCGCTGTCGATCACCGAGATCGCCGCGCATTTGCAGCGCCCCGAGCGCGTCGTCGGCATGCATTTCTTCAACCCGGCGCCGGTCATGGCGCTCGTCGAGGTGGTGACCGGCGTCGCCACCGCGCCGGCCGTGGCCGAAACCGTGTTCGACACGGCGAAGGCCTGGGGCAAGACGCCGGTCTATGCGAAATCGACGCCGGGCTTCATCGCCAACCGCATCGCGCGGCCGTTCTACGGCGAGGCGTTGAAGCTGCTGGAAGAGCGCGCCGCCGACATCGCCACAATCGACGCGATCATGAAGGATTGCGCCGGCTTCCGCATGGGCCCGTTCGAGCTGATGGACTTGATCGGCATCGACGTGAACTTCCTTGTCACGAAATCGGTGTGGGAAGCGTTCTTCCACGATCCGCGCTATGCGCCGAGCCTTCTGCAGCAGGAGATGGTCGCGGCCGGCCGCCGCGGGCGCAAGACGAAGTTGGGCTGGTACGACTACAGGCCCGGCGCCGCCAATCCCGCGGCGAACGAGGCGCCGCAGGGCCCGAAGCCCAAGACGATCGTGCTCTCGCAGAATCCGGCGCTGGCCGCGGATCGCGGCGCCTACGATCCAGCCGCCGATCTCGCCGCCCTCGCGCGCGAGGCCGGCATCGCGGTGACGTTCGAGGAGACCCCGCCCGACTTCCAGCCGCTCGAGGATCCGTTCGCCCCGCGCGGCGGCACCCAGTTCGCCTCCGCCGCCGGCGAGGAATTCGAGTTCGCGCCGGGCACGGCCGAAGATCGCTACGAGCCCTACGCCGAAACCTCGATCGGCCTCGACGGCTGCCGCTTGAGGCTCACGCGCGGCGCCACCGGCCACGAGCCGGGTTGGCGCGAGCCGGACGGCCTTCCGGTCGTGCTCTACGACCTGGCGCTCGACTACCGCGCGGCGCCGCGCATCGCCATCGCGCCGCCGGCGGGGGCGCCGCGCACGGCGATGCTCACCGCCGCCGGCTTCTTCCAGGCGCTCGGCAGGCGCGTATCGCTGGTCGAGGACGTGCCCGGCCTGATCGCGATGCGCATCCTCGCCATGCTCGCCAACGAAGCCGCCGACGCAGTCTATCGCGGCGTCTGCAGCGAAGCCGATGCGGACACCGCGACCTTGAAGGGCCTCAACTATCCAGCCGGCCCGCTCGCCTGGGGCAGGAAGCTCGGCTGGCATCGCATCCACGACGTGCTGCGCGGGTTGAGCCTCTACTACGGCGACCCACGCTACCGCGTCGCGGCGCCGATCCGGCGGTGGGAGCACGCGGCGGAGGCCGCGCGCAATGCATGACGCGTCCAAAGGGCCCGCAGATATAGCCGGCGCCGGCCCTCACTTCCCGACGCTGCGCAAGGGTGCAGCGTCGGGCCCCTTCTCTCCCGCAAGCGGGAGAAAGAAGAAAGGGGACGGCGCCTTTTCCATCTTTTCTCTCTCCCTTGGGAGAGAAGGGGCCCATTCGCCGCCGCTTGCGGCGAATGGGAAGTGAGGGCCGGGACGCCGCACCCGCTGTGAACGCGATAGGGAATGGCCTAAGTCTAGTTTTCTCCAACCCAACCGTCTCGACACCCATGACCGATGCCTTCATCTGCGACTCCATCCGCACGCCGATCGGCCGCTATGGCGGCGCGCTGTCTTCGGTGCGGGCCGACGATCTTGCGGCGATCCCGCTCAGGGCGCTGATCGCGCGCAATCCCAAGGTGGATTGGGGCGAGGTCGACGACGTGATCTACGGCTGCGCCAACCAGGCCGGCGAGGACAACCGCAACGTGGCGCGCATGGCGCTGCTGCTGGCGGGCCTCCCCGAGCAGGTGCCGGGCTCGACCGTGAACCGCCTGTGCGGCTCGGGCCTCAACGCGGTCGCCAACGCCGCCGCCTCGATCAAGGCGGGCGAGGCCGAGCTCATCGTGGCCGGCGGCGTCGAGAGCATGTCTCGCGCGCCGTTCGTCCTGGGCAAGGCCGAGCAGCCGTTCCAGCGGAGCGCGGAGATTTACGACACCACGATCGGCTGGCGCTTCGTCAACAAACTGATGCAGGAAAAATACGGCATCGATTCCATGCCGGAAACGGCCGAGAACGTGGCCGAGGAGTATCAGATCAAGCGGGCCGATCAGGATGCGTTCGCGCTTCGGAGCCAGCTCCGCGCCGCGGCCGCGCAACAGAACGGCAGGTTGGCCGAGGAGATCGTGCCGGTCACCATTCCGCAGAAAAAAGGCGAGCCCAAGATCGTCGGCAAGGACGAACATCCCCGCGGCGACACCACGATCGAGGCGCTGGCCAAGCTGCCGGCGCCGTTCCGGAAGGGCGGCACGGTGACGGCCGGCAATGCGTCGGGCGTCAACGACGGCGCGGCGGCGCTCATCGTGGCCTCCGAGCGCGCGGCGAAGCAATACGGTCTCACGCCGATCGCGCGCGTGCTCGGCGGTGCTAGCGCCGGCGTGGCGCCGCGCGTGATGGGCATCGGTCCGGCGCCGGCGAGCGAGAAGCTGCTGGCGCGGCTCGGCTTGAAGATCGCCGACATGGACGTGATCGAGCTCAACGAGGCGTTCGCGGCCCAGGCACTCGCGGTCACGCGCATGCTGGGCCTGCCCGACGCCGCCGAGCACGTGAACCCGAACGGCGGTGCCATCGCGCTCGGCCATCCGCTCGGCATGAGCGGCGCGCGCCTGGCCGCCACCGCCGCGCGCGAGCTCCAGCGCCGGCGCGGCCGCTACGCCCTTGCCACCATGTGCATCGGCGTGGGGCAGGGCATCGCGCTGGCGGTGGAGCGCGCGTGATCGGCCGGCAGCTGCGCTGGATCGATCGGCATGGGCGGCGTGATCCGCTAGAGACCATTCCAATTCGGTGGAAGCGAGGATGCGTAGGGGCGGGTCCCCTCCCGCCGCCGCACAATGATCGACTGCTCGCACTGCCGCGAGGTTGCTGGGCGGGTCGGGGACCCGCCCCAACGCGGTTATCCCCGAACCGACTCCAACTGAGCAGAGCTGCTCCCGACGCCACCGAAAGGTCGAGTGCTGGGGGTGTGACGGCCGTCACAACTGGCCTGTGACGGCCATCACAGCCTGGGCCTTAGGATGCAGTTAGGGTTTACATGCGGTCGCGAGACCGCAATTCCCCTATCCCCTGTATCTCCAAACTCGAGCCCCAGGCCCCCCAGCCCGGGGCTTTTCTTTTGCGGGCCGGATCCGTGGGTCGCCGACACGTGACCACAGCCCGGTCCCGGTGTGACAGGGCGCACAGCGCCTCCAAGCGAGCCGGCGTAGGGTTCGCCTCGTGACCGATGAGGTCACATCTCCCTCCTCGCCCGCATTTTTTGATGTGGCCCCGGTGTCCCTCCCCACCGGGGCCAATTTCATTGCGCGCGCACCTCGCGCTTCGCGGGGGGCGGGCGCAGCGGCACGGCGACGGAACCGCGCACGGCCGCGCCGCGTTGCTCCATCAGCGAGCGCAACTTTCCTGGAGGCAATCATGCCCCGCGGCGAAAAATCGAGCTACACCGACAAGCAGAAGCGCCAGGCCGAGCACATCGAGGAGGGCTACGAGCAGCGCGGCGTCCCCGAGGAGGAGGCCGCACGCCGCGCCTGGGCTACCGTCAACAAGATGACCGGCGGCGGCAAGAAGCGCGGCTCCGGCCGCGGCCGGCGCGTGAACAAGGCGCCCGCGCGCAAAGGCGGGCGGCTCGGCGGCCGCGCCGCCGCCAAGCGCCCTGCCTCCGCGCGGCGCGCCTCGGCGAAAAAGGCCGCGCGCACCCGCGCCCGGCGCCGCGGCGCGTAGATTCGTGTGACAGGCGTCACAGAATTCGCGCATCGAAGCGCTTAAGGTCCGGAGCGTGACCAGCGCGGTCACCCTCCCTCCTTTTTTGAGCTTGGCCCCGGCGTCCCTCCCGCCGGGGCCTTTTTCTTTGCCGCGGCTGCTGGAAGAAATTTCAGCGGAAGGTGACCGGGGTCACAGCGCCGTGAGCGGGTTTCGCCTAGGGTGGCGGCGGCTGAGATTTCTCAGCCACTCCCTCCCTTGCATCTCCCCACTTGGCCCCGGTTTCGACCGGGGCTCTTTTTCTTTGCTACTCGTCATCCCGACCGAAGCGGCCGCGTCCTTGCGCGGCCGCGAAGCGGAGGGATCGCGTGGCAGCTTCACCACGATCCCTCCACTCCGCGAGCCGCCCCTTCGACACGCTCAAGGATCGGCTCGCTCCGGTCGGGATGACGGTGGACCGACGCGATCCAGGTCCACGCCGCTCAGAGCCCGACCGGCTGCTTGAAGTGCTTGCTCAAGCGCAAGCCTTGCGCCTGGTAGGTCGAGCCGATCCCCGTGCCGTAGAGGCGTTCCGGCAGCGCGGCGAGGCGCTCATAGGCGAGGCGGCCCACGATCTGTCCGTCTTCGACCATGAACGGCACTTCGTGCGGGCGCACTTCTAGCACGGCGCGGCTGCCGCTGCCGCCCTGCTCGCGGTGGCCGAAGCCGGGATCGAAGAAGCCGGCGTAGTGGACGCGGAACTCTCCCACCTCGGTGTCGTAGGGCACCATCTCCGCCGCGTATTCGGGCGGCACGCTCACCGCCTCCTTCGAGGCGAGGATGTAGAAGTCGTCGAGGTTCAGCACGATGAAATCGTGCTGGCGCGCGTAGATCGGTTCCCAGAAATCGAGCGGGTCGTAGTGACCGATGCGGTCGTAGTCGATCACGCCCGCGTCGCGCTTGGCCTTGAAGCCGATCAGCCCGGTGGCCGGATTCCCGGCGAGATCGATGCTGATGCCGAGCTTGCCGCGCTCGATGTTGGCCGCGCCGACGCCGCTCTGCTCCACGAGCGGGTCGCGCGCGTGGAGGCGGCGGAGATCGGCGTTGCTCGTGGCGGTGCGCCCGCGGCGCAGCCTCAACTGCGAGAGCCGCGTGCCGGCGCGCACCTTGACGCTGAACGTGCGCGGCGAGATCTCGGCATAAAGCGGCCCCGCATAGCCCGGCCGGATGCGATCGAATTCCGAGCTGCGGTCGGCGATGAGGCGCGTGAAAATGTCGAGGCGCCCGGTCGAACTCTTGGGATTGGCGGTGCCCGAAAGGCTGGCCGGGAGGTCGAGCGATTCCAAGAGCGGCACGAGATAGACGCAGCCGCGCTCGAGCACGGCGCCTTCGGTCAGATCGAAATCATAGAGGCCGTATTTCTGGATCTTGGATTCGACCGTCGCCCCGGGCCCGGGCAGGAAGCTCGCGCGCACGCGGTAGGCGCGGGGGCCGAGCCTCAGGTCGAGGCTGGCCGGCTGCAGCTGCGCGTCGGTGAGCGGCTGCGCCGGGCGGATCGCGCGGCCGGCCAGGTCGCGCAGCTCCTGGAACGGAAGCACGCCGGGATTTCGGTCGGGCCGATCGGTCTCGATCTTGTTCATTGTTCCGCCAGGGTGCACCTTTGGGCGCCGTGTTCGGTGTTCGGCTCGACGCGAGGATAGGCGAAGCGTTTCGCCGCCTTCAATGCCGGGCCGCGGGCATTCCCCGACTTCAACAAGGCGGATGTCCTGCGCTTGATCCGCGGCCCGGACGAGCCGAGATTCGCTTGGGATCGACAAGCCAGGCAGCGCATGGACCGCCCACCCAGCCGCCGTGCCGTCCTCGCGTCGCTCGCCGGCGCTGGCGCCGCGGCGTCGATCGGCCTGCGTGCAGCGCCGGATTCGGCGGCGGCGCCGGGGCCGAAGCTGGTGCGCGCCATTCCCGCCAGCGGCGAGCAGATTCCCGCGATCGGTCTCGGCACCTGGATCACTTTCAATGTCGGCGAGAACGCGAAGCTGCGCGACGAGCGCGCGAAGGTGCTGCGGGCGTTCTTCGAGCGCGGCGGCGCCATGGTCGATTCCTCGCCGATGTATGGCTCTTCCGAAGCGGTGATCGGCCACGGGCTCGCGCGCGTCGCCGGCAGGCGCGCGCTGTTCTCCGCCACCAAGGTGTGGACGCTGTGGGAAGGGGCGGGGCGGCGCCAGATCCAGGAGTCGCGCCGCCTCTGGGGCCTGCAGCGGTTCGACCTGATCCAGGTGCACAATCTGCTGCGCTGGGAGAGCCATCTCGAGACGCTGCGCGCCGAGCAGGCCGCGGGCCGCATCCGCTATATCGGCGTCACCACCTCGCACGGCCGCCGGCACGACGAGCTCGAAGAGATCATGGCGAGGCAGTCGATCGACTTCGTGCAATTCACCTACAACGTCGTCGATCGCGAGGTCGAGCGGCGTCTGCTGACGCTCGCGGCCGAGCGCCGCCTGGCGGTCATCGTCAATCGGCCGTTCCAGGAGGGCACGCTGATCGACCGGCTCGCCGGCAAGAAATTGCCCGCATGGGCCGCCGAGATCGATTGCGCCAACTGGGCGCAGTTCCTGCTGAAATTCATCGTCTCGCATCCGGCCGTCACCTGCGCGATCCCCGCCACATCGCGCGTCGACCACCTCGAGGAGAACATGGGCGCGCTCAATGGCCGCCTGCCCGACGCCAAGCTGCGCGCGCGGATGATCCGGTACGTCGAGGCGCTCTGACGCCGCAATGCTGCCCTTCGGCCCCGACGCCTTCTTCGCGCTGTTCGAGCAATACAATCGCGCGATCTGGCCGGCGCAGATCGTCGCCTACCTGCTCGGCCTCGCCGTGCTGGCGCAGGCGCTTCGGCCCGTTGCGATGGGCGACCGCGTCGCGGCCGCGATCCTGGCGCTCGCCTGGGCGTGGAATGGCGCCGTCTACCACCTGACGTTCTTCGCCACGATCAACTTCTGGGCCGACATCTTCGGCGCGTTTTTCGTGCTTCAAGCGCTGCTGCTGCTCGGGACAGGCGTCGTCCGCGGCAAGCTCAGCTTCCGCACCGGCGGCGGTACGTTTTCCTGGATTGGCGTGGCTCTTGCGATCTTCGCGATGGCGATCTACCCGCTCATCGGCTGGCTAATCGGCCATGGCTGGCCGCGCGCGCCGATTTTCGGCGTGGCGCCGTCGCCGATGACGATCTTCACGATGGGCCTGCTGCTGCTGATCGCCGGCCGCACGCCGCTCCATCTCGCGGTCATCCCGGTACTGTGGTCGCTCGTCGGCGGGACGGCCGCCTGGTTCTTGGATGTCACCGAGGATCTTGCCTTGCCTGTGGCCGGTCTCGGCGGGCTCGCGCTCATCCTCTGGAAGAACCGAACACTCGGCGCCAGGCAGGCGGCCTGACGGCGTGCCGATAGGGGCCTGGGAGGATGGGCTCAGCCGTCGGCGAGAAAGCGATCGACGAGCGTTTGGTCGCGATCATAGACCCAGCAATGGTGCAGCAGGCCGTCCTTGATCGTGAACACGAGCACGCGCTCCAGCTCTACGCGCTGACCGCCGCGCTCGAATGCCTCGCGCGCGATGACGACGGCACGGTGGGGGCCGGCCATGACGTCAACGATCTCAAGCAGCCGTCGGTTGGTCCGCCGGCTCAGCTCGACGAGCGTCTTGATCGCGGCCGGCTTGCCGACGTGGTCGCCGGCAAGCGGATTGCGGCCGAAATAGTGCAGCGTGAACTCGTCGTGATAGCTGGCTGCCAGCGCCGCACGGTCTCCGGCCCGCCAGGCCGCCACGTAGCGCTCCACGGCCTCGAGGTTGCGCCGCTTGATCTCATCGGAAGCAGTCATTTGCGCAAGTACCGGCGTGTCGCGCGCCAGCCAGATCCCGATGGCCGCGCACATGGTGCCGAAGCCCAGGACGAGCCGCCGCCGCGCGGAGTTGATCGAAGTATGGATCATGGACCCTGTCTACTCGAAGCGCGGGTGGCGCCGCTTTCAGAAACCGGCTACGAATTCGCGCAATCGAGCGGCTGCGCTCAATTGGGGCGAAAAACCGGGTCCGGGCGGGGTCGCTCCGCGCCGATCGGCGCGGGATTGAAACGCGCCAGCGCCGACGGCGCCATGCCGAACATTTCGCGAAACGCGGCGCTGAAATGCGCCGAGCTCGAGAAGCCGGCGGCGTAGGCGCTCGCGGTGAGACTCTCGCCTGCGAGCATGGTGCGCACAGCAGCCCCCATCCGCGCCCACAATCGATACCGGCGGAAGGGCAGGCCGGTCTCCTGCGCGAACAGATGAAGGAAACGCGAGGGCGAAAGATTGGCGCGCGTCGCGAATCGCGCGAGCCCGCCGCCTGCCGCCGGCTCTTTGTGCAAAGCGCGGATGGCGTCCGCGATGCGCGCGTCCTTCCCGGCCGGGGCGTGCAGGCCGAGCGCAGCCTCGATTCGCGGACGAACCTCGTCCCACGCGCGCTCGGCCCGCAGCTCGGCCAGCGCATCGAGGTACCCCGCCGCATCCGAAAGCTCGAAGGCAACGCACCGTTCCACGCGCGCCATCGCTCGGCGCAGCATGGCGTAGTCGGTGCTCAGCGCATCGAGGTAGAGGAACGCCATCGGCCGGTCGCCGCTGCGCAGATGGTGCAGCGTGTTTGGCGGGATGAGCGCAGTGCGGCACGCGACATAGCCGGCCGCAGGCTTGCGCGGATCGCATGCGACCTCGAACGGACCCGCCGCCCCGGCGCACAGCACCGCGACCGCGTTCCTGTGCGCGCTCAGTCCGAACGCGGGCCCCAGGTAAAGCGCCCGCGCACCCCAGAAATACAAGCCCGCTTTGCGCATCGCATCGTTGTCGCGCCGCGAGGGACCGCGACTACTCCCTGCCGAGCTTCAGCAACTTCACGTTCGGATCGGCAAGCTGCGCCGGGTCGAACGCCTTCTTCGACTGCATGAGGCGCTGGGCAGGCTTCATCTCGCGGCCGAGATTGACCGTGTTCACGGCGACGATGCGGCCGCCCTTCATGTAGAACAGCATGAACGCGCCGCCCGCGCGATCGCCGCGCCAGACCAGCTTGTCGTAGTCCTCGGGTGCCCCGGTCATCTGCAGGTTCACGTCGTGCTGGTCCGACCAGACCCAGAGCGAATCTTCGTACGGCTTGGGCGCGCCCACCATGTTGCGCGCGACGGCCATCCCCTGGTCCTGCGCGTTCTGATAGCTTTCGAGGCGCATGCGGCGGCCGAGGAAGGCATTGGGCTGCAGCGCGCAGTCGCCGGCGGCCCAGATCGCGGGGTCGCTGGTGCGCCCGAATTCGTCGACGACGATGCCGTTGCCGACCGCGAGCCCGGCCACGGCCGCGAGCTCGACATTGGGCACGATGCCGATGCCGGCCACCACGATGTCGGCCGGAACGGGCTCGGCGCCGTCGAGGACCACGCGCTCGACCTTGCCCACGCCCTCGATTGCCTTGATGCGCACGGAAAGGCGCACGTCGACGCCCTTCTTGCGGTGCAGCTCGGCGAACCACGCGCCCATCTCGGGCGCCACGGCGCGGCCCATGAGCCGGTCGGCGACTTCGAGCACGGTCACGCTGGCGCCGCGCTTGACGGCACTCGCCGCCGTCTCCAGCCCGATGAAACCGCCGCCGATGACGACCGCGCGCACGCCCGGCTTCAACCGGGAACGTATCGCCTGGGTGTCGTCGAAATCGCGGAGGTAGAAGAGGCCGGAGAGATCGGCGCCGGGAACGGGAAGCTTGCGCACCCGCGCGCCGGTGGTGAGCAGCAGCTTGTCGTAGGCGAGCCAGCCGCCCCGGGCCTTCACGCGCTTGCCTTTGGGGTCGATCGCCTCCACCGGCGCGCGCAGCAGGAGATCGATCCTGTTCTGCTCGTAATAGGCCGGATCGTGGAGGCGCGCCTTTTCGAGGCCGGCGTCGGTGACGATGAGCTCCTTCGAAAGCGGGGGCCGCTCGTAGGGCTGATACGCCTCCTCGCCTGTCAGCACCACGCGCCCCGCGAAGCCCGCCGCGCGCAGCGCCTGCGCGGCGCGCCCGCCGGCATGCCCGGCGCCGACGATGACGATCGTCTCGTTCATTCTTTTCCTCTCCCGCGACGAAGTCGCGGGAGAGGAGGGGCCCAACGCGCGTCAGCGCGTTGGGAGGTGAGGGCCGGTGGAAAGGCCACGTGCGCGCCGCCGCCGGCCCTCACTTCCCAATCGCCGCAAGAGCGGCGATTGGGCCCCTTCTCTCCCGCTGGCGCGGGAGAGAGAAGAAAGGGCCGCGGCTCCTTCCTCAACTGCGTGATCATTTTGCCGCTTTGTCGCCGATCAGCGCGTAGGTGGACGTCACCTGCACGGCGGGGTCGATGCCGCCCTCGGCGTAGATCATCACGTCGCCAAACGCGAGGTTGCGGCCCATCCTCAAGATGCGGCACTCGGCGACGACGTCGTTCTCGCGGATCGAGCGCAGGAAGTGCGTCGTCTGCGTAACGGTCGTCATCGGCTGGAAGCGCCCGAGCGCGGCGCTGAGCGCCACCACCATCGCGGTGTCGGCGAGCGACATCAGCGCCTGTCCGCACACGACGCCGCCGCCATGACGCACATGCGGGCCATTGCGCATCCGGAGACGCACGCGGTTGGCGGCGACGGCGTCGACGGTGATGCCGAGCTCCTGGACGCACGGCGCCGTCATCGCGCCGAGGATGCGCCGCGCCTCTTCGAGCGTGAGCAGCGTTTCGGCCGGCTTGGCCACGGCGCTCATTTCCAGTGGGCGCGCCAGGCGCGCAGCTTCTCGGTGATCTCGAGCGCGGCCGCGAGCACGGGCCGCACCGACTCGGCCGGCACCTTGGGCTTGGTGCGGTGGCGCACCGCCTCGACGAAGTCCTTGGCCTGCAGCAGCAGCAGATCCGACTGCGGGAAATGTTTGTCCTCCCCGACCAGGCTCGGCAGCACTCCGTTGCCGCCTTTGGTCGGATGCAGCACCGTGAGCTTGTGTTCGGCCATGTCGGCGATCACATAGCGCCCGCGCTGGTAGACCCGCAGGCGCCGGTTGATCTTGCCGCCGATGCGGCTCGCGGTGAGCTGGGCCACGCAGCCATTGGCGAAGCGGATGCGCGCGCTCGCCAAATCCTCGGTCTCGGTCAGCACCGGCGAGCCCACGGCCTCGACATCCGCGACCGGCGCGCCGGCGACGCGCATCGCGTGGTCGAGGTCGTGAATCATCATGTCGAGAATGACGGTGGTGTCGGAGCCACGCCCGCGGAACGGAGACACCCTCTGCGATTCCACGTACCAGGCGCCCTTGGCATTGGCGACGAGCGCGTCGATCACCGGGCTGAAGCGCTCGAGATGTCCGACCTGGAGGATGCGCTTGCGGCGCTTGGCGAGGCGGATCAGCGAGTCGGCCTCGGCCAACGTCTCGCACATGGGCTTTTCGACCAGCACGTCGAGCCCGGCCTCGAGGCAGTCCCTGGCGACCGCGTGGTGCGCGCGGGTGGGCACCGCGACCACGGCCGCATCGGCGAGGTCGCCGAGCCTCCTGTGATCGGTGACGACGATGGCGCCGTGGGGCGCGGCCACGGCCTCGGCGCGCTCATGGTGGGTGTCGCAGACGGCGGCGAGCTCGGCGCCCCTGACGGCGGAAAATTTGGCGGCGTGAAGCGCGCCGAAATAGCCGGCGCCGATCACGGCGATGCGAATTTTTCGGCTAGGCACCAGGGTTCGGTCCCCATTCCTATCGAGCGGATCCGGCCGGCGCCGGGCTCCCGCGGTGCGCGTAGAGAAACCACAAAAGACCCAGAATTTCGAGCGCCAGGAGGCCGCCGAACGCCCAGTCGTAGGAGGCCGCGGCATAGCCCTGGCCGGGCTGGCGCGGGAACAGGTCGATGACCCAGCCGATCAGATACTGGCCCAGGAAGGCGCCCGAGAAGCTTACGAAATTGGCGGAGGTGTTGGCCCGGCCGCTGTAGGCGAGCGGCAGCCTTCCGGTCAGGATCGGATAGCAGAAGATCACGGCGTTGGCGAAGACCCCGAACGCGATCCAGGGCCACGCCGCCTTGGGATCGACGCGGAAGACGATCACGGCCTGGACCGCGAAGAAGACGAGAACGAGCGCGACCGTCAGCCGCTCGAGCGAGAGCCGCCGGCGCGCGGCCACCTCGCTCAGCACCGCGTTGAGCACGAAGCCGGCGGTCAAGCCCAGATTCATGAGGCTCACGTACACCGCGGCCGTGGCGCGGTCGAAGCCCGCTATGTCGCGCAGCCAGAGGCCGGCCCAGAGGCCGCTGATCGCGAGATTGGCCGCTTGGGTGAAGAGCAGCAGCGGCGCCATCGACCACAGCGCCGGATTGGCGAACACGTTGGCCACGCCCTTGACCACGGCGCCGAGCCGTTCGGGCTTCGCGTCGCGGGGGCGCGGGCGCTCGGGAACGACGAAGAAGATCAGCGTCGCGACCGCCGCCGTCGCGACGCCGAGATAGAGGAAGAGGCCGCGCCAATCCGTGAGCTGGAGCGCCCCTTCCACCGGACCGGTGCCGGCGACGGCACCGAGCCCGCCGATGGTCATGATCAGGCTGTTGAAGAAGCCCCAGCGCTCTTTCGGGTACCAGAGCGTGATCGCCTGGAACGACGACATGAGGGCGCCGCCGACCCCGAGCCCGATGAGCGCGCGCGAAACCATCAGCGCGTCGCGATCGTCGCCGAACGAGAACAGAACGGCGCCCGTGGCGGCGACGCACAGCAGCGCGCTGTCGACGCGGCGCGGCCCGAAGCGGTCGAGCATGATGCCGATCGGGATTTGCGCGAGCGCGAAGGTGAAGAAATAGGCCGCCGTCAACAAGCCGATGTCGGCGCCCGAGAGCCCCAGCTCGTCGATGAGGTAGCGTCCCACGACCGCATTGATGTTGCGGTAGAGGTACGACATGAAGTAGCCCGCCGCGAACGGCACCAGCACGATTAGCGCGAGACGCGCGGCGCCGAAGGGCGCGGCGGCGGTCGCGGCCGGGCTCGCATGGGGTGCGGACATTCGCGCGGAAAACGTCGGGTGAAGCAGTCGGCCGGGAGGGTGCGATGCGTGCTGTAACAGGAAGCTGCCCGATCGCCAAGCAGCGGCTGCCCGTATCCTGAGCATGACCGGTCGCCTCCAAACGCGGTTTCGCGCGCTCGCGGCCGAACGGCGCTGCGGCCTCGCCGCGTTCGTCACCGCCGGCGAGCCGGCGCCGGATGCGGCGGTGGCGCTTTGGCTGCAGCTGGCGCGCGCCGGCGCCGACATTCTCGAAATCGGGTTCCCGGCCGACGCGTGGCTCGACGGGCCGGCGATCCAGGCCGCGCATCGCCGGGCCAAAGCGCGCGGCATCGACGCGTCTCGCACGCTGGCCGACGTCGCCGCGTTTCGCCGGCGGGATGCGGTCACGCCCGTCGTGCTGATGGGCTACGGCGAGACGCTCAGAAGCTACGGCATCGGCACGCTGGCCGAAGACGCGGGCCAGGCCGGCGCCGACGCGATGCTGTTCATCGCCTCATCGCCCGACGAGCTCGCGCAGCTCGACCGTGCCGCGCGGGCGCACGACGTGGCCCTGATCCGCGTGGCGTTCGGCGAGGAGGAGGCGAAGTGGCGTGAACAGGTCGACGGCGCGCGCGGCTTCGTCTACGTGCCGGCGGCGATGGGCGCCACCGGCGGCGCGGCGCCCACGGTCGAAACGGTCGTGGTGCGCCTGGCGCGCTTGAGGACGCTCACGCCGCTGCCGCTGCTCGCCGGCTTCGGCGTGCGCACGCCCGAGATGTTCGCGGCGCTGGCGCCGCACGCCGACGCTGTTGCCGTCGGCACCGCCTTTGCGCGCGAGATCGAGGCCGGTTTCGACGCCGCCGGCCAGCCCACCGCCGACCTCGCGGGCCGCGTCTGCGCCCTCGCGCGCAGGCTTTCGGCGGCGGGGGTGCGTTCGCGTTAGGCGGGTGCCCTCACTTCCCATTGCGGCGCAAGAAGCGCCGCAATGGGCCCCTTCTCTCCCAAAGGGAGAGAAAAAAAGAGGGCGCCCTTCTCCTTCCTCCTCTCTCCCTCTGGGAGAGAAGGGGCCCATTCGATGCCCCTGGCATCGGATGGGAAGTGAGGGCAGGTGCCGATTCGAAGCGGCTTTAGAGAGGAACCAGTTGACGATCGCACCGTTGCTCCCGTATAGAACCGGTCCTCAGTCTTCAGGAGCGCCGTCCCTTGTCTTTCGCCGCCCATAAGATCGACGCCGTTCCGGCGGCCGCAGTTGCGGCCTGCTGGTGGTGGTGGCGCGACCATATGGGCCCGCCCGGCAAAAGCCGTGCCTGAATAGCATCCGCACCAGACCTGGTTCGATGGCCCGCCAACAGAAGTTCGGCGGGTTTTTTGTTTTTGCGCTCCGATGGAGAGTTCGATGTTGACGGAAGTCCTGGAAAAAGTCGCGCAGCGGGAGAGCCTCTCGCACGACGAGATGGCCGCCGCGATCGGCACGATGGTCGAGCACGAGTGCGCGCCGCCGCAGATCGCGGCGTTCCTGATGGCGCTGCGCGTCAAGGGCGAGGCGCCGGACGAGCTCTCCGGCGCGGCCGCGGCGCTCCGGAAGCGCGCGGTGCGCCCGCCGATCGAGGAAACGCCGCTGCTCGACGTGGTCGGAACCGGCGGCGACGGCGCGGGCTCGCTCAATCTCTCGACGGCGGCGGCGCTGGTCGCGGCGGCGGCGGGCATCAGCGTCGCCAAGCACGGCAACCGCTCGATCTCCTCGCGCTGCGGCAGCGCGGATCTGCTCGAGCGCTTCGGCGTGCCGATCGAGGCTTCGGCCGAGGAGACCGCGCGCCGCTATGCCGACAGCGGGTTCTGCTTCCTGTTCGCGCCGCTCTATCACCCGGCGATGAAGGCGGTGGCTCCGATCCGCCGCGCGATGCGCGTGCGCACGGTGTTCAACATGCTGGGGCCGCTCACCAACCCGGTCGGCGTCAAGCGCCAGCTCGTCGGCGTCTACCATCCCTCGAAGTGCGAGCTGATGGCCCGCGCGCTCGTGCCGTCGGGAGTCGAGCGCGCGCTGGTCGTCTCGGCCGAATGCGGCCTCGACGAGATCGCGCCCGAGGGCAAGACCCAGGTCGCCGAGCTCCGCTTCGGCGAGATCACGACCTACGCGGTGACGCCGGCCGATTTCGGCCTCGAGGAACGGCCGCTCGCCTCGATCAAGGGCGGCGATCCCGAGACCAACGCGCGGATCATCCGCGCGGTGCTGGCCGGCGACGACGTGCCGGCGCGGAACGGCGTGCTGCTGAACGCCGGCGCGGCTCTATACGTGGCGGGCGCCGCGCGCGACTTCCGCGCGGGCACCGCGTCCGCGGCGTCGATCATCGACAGCGGCAAGGCGCTGGCGAAGCTCGACGAGGTGAGCGACACGCTGCGGAGGGCGGCGTGACCCCGCTCCGCCGAGACTACGCAGGGCTAAGACCTCCGGAGCCCGCAGGGCGAAGGAGGTCGGCATGAACCGGCTCGATCCGATCCTGGAGCGCCGGCGCGAGGCCGTGGCCGCCGCGCGCGCGCTGCGCCCGCTCGAGACGCTCACCGACGCCGTTGCGGCCGAGCGCGGCGCTCCGCGCGATTTTCGCGCGGCGCTGGCCGCGCCGGGCCTCTCGATCATCGCCGAGCTGAAGCGCCGCTCGCCCTCGGGCGGCGCGCTGAAGCCCGCGGCGGACGCAGCCGCCAGCGCGGCCGCCTATTACGGCGCCGGCGCGCGCGCGCTCTCGGTGCTGACCGAGCCCGAGCATTTCGGCGGCGCCCTCGAGGATTTGGAGGTCGCGCGCGCGGCCGCGCCGGTCCCGGTGCTGCGCAAGGACTTCGTCATCGACCCCTACCAGATCGCCGAAAGCCGCGCGGCCGGCGCCGACGCGATCCTGCTCATCGTGGCCGCGTTGGGGGCGCGCACGGGCGAGTTCGTGGCCCGCGCCGCCGAGGCCGAGCTGCATGTGCTGGTCGAAGTGCACGACGAGCGCGAGCTCGAGATCGCCCTCGACGCCGGCGCCGAGATCGTCGGCATCAACAACCGCAACCTTACCGATCTCTCCGTCGATCTCGGCGTGTTCGAGCGGCTGGCGCCGCTCGTGCCGCGCGGCGTGCTGGCCGTGGCCGAGAGCGGCGTCGAGAGCCGCGCCGACGCGGTGCGCATGCGCCGCGCCGGCGCCGACGCCCTTCTCGTCGGCACAGCGCTGATGCGGGCGGCCGATCCGGCGCTGAAGCTCAGGGAATTCCTCGTATGATTCCTCTCTCCTCACCGTCATCCCGACCGAAGCGCGGTGCTCTTGCACCGCGCGAAGTGGAGGGATCGTGCGCGACGCGAGGCCTTGCCTCGCTTACCGCCAATTCGCGCGAAGGCGCGAATTGGCCAGAAGGCCCGCACTTGCGCGCCGACGCGATCCCTCCACTCCGCGCGGCGAAGACGCCGCGCTCCGGTCGGGATGACGTGGTGGATAGGAGGAACGCGTCGTGACCTGGGTCAAGATCTGCGGGATCACGCGCGCGGAAGACGCGCTGGCGGCGGCGGCGGCGGGGGCCGATGCAGTCGGCTTCGTGTTCTATCCGCCGAGCCCGCGCGCGGTCACGCCGGCGCGCGCGGCGGAAATCGCAGCCGTGGTGCCGGCGGGCGTCGCCAAAATCGGCGTGTTCGTGAACGAGACGGTTGGGCGCATGGCCGAGATCAGGGCGCGCGCCGGCCTCGACTGCATCCAATTGCATGGCGACGAAGCGCCGGAGATCGCGCTGGCGCTGCCGTGCCCCGTGGTTCGCGCCTTTCGCGCCGCGCCGCGCGATCTCGACGAGGCGGCGCGCGTGGCGCGCTATCCCGCCGCCGCGGTGCTGGTCGACGGCGAGCGGGCGGGCTTCTACGGCGGCACCGGCGCGGCGGCCTCGCAAGGGGCCATCGCGGCGGCGCGCCGCGCGCGGCGCTGGATCTTGTCGGGCGGACTGACGCCCGACACGGTCGCGGCCAAGATCGCGGCGCTGGCGCCCTGGGGCGTCGACGTCTCGTCGGGCGTCGAGGCTGCGGCGAGTGCCGGCGGCGCGCGCGGCGTCAAGGATTCCAACCGAATCGCCGCCTTCGTGGCGGCGGTGCGAGCCTCGGGCTTCGGCCCGGGGAAGGCGGCGGGCTGGAGCGGAGCCTCCTCCCTCGGTACCGGCCGGTCCGCCGCCTGAACTCGCGTGAGACGGGCGGCTCTATCCGCCCGCGGCCACGAAGGCGAGCACGAGGCCCATCAGCGTGATGCCGACCGCCGCCGAAGCCAGCGGCAGCAGGATCAGCACCATGGCCTCGCGGGCCGGCAATCGGCCCGTCGAGGTTTCGAATTGCCCGCGCAGCCATTGCGCGGGGCGATGGCCGCTTGTCATTTCGATTCGGCCCCGGCTCACGCGCACGAGCAGCCAGGGGACGCCGAGCGCGACGACCGTGAATACCGTGACGAACAGCATCGTCAAAACCGTGTCCGTGTCACCCCAATAGGCGAGCCACCCCACCGGGACGAACCAGGCGAGGCAGATGCCCATCACGGCGAGAAACGCCGCGGGTATGCGCCGGTGCGCGCCGGGTGTGGAAGCCTTGCGTTCGATTTGCTGCGGCATGGTCTCCTCCATGCGTCCATGATCATGAACGAAACGAACGCAGCCGGCGGCGCGTCGCGGCGGTGCGACGATTGGCCGGCAACGCGATCACAATTCGGTGCGTCGCGGGGACGACGTACGACCTGAAGCGCATCGGCGCGGTGTGATCGCGCGCACACCAGCCGTGCGCGTGCGTGCCGTCACTGCAAAAGGGATCGCGGCGGGCTAGGTTGCGCGCGAGATGAGGGGATCACCCCTTCACCCGCAACCCAACCAGTGAGTGACCCAATGAAGACGAAGCTCCTCCTCGCTGCCGCCGTCGCCGCGCTTTCGCTCGGCGCGGCCGGCGCTCAGGCCGCTCCGGCCTCGCTCGCGACCGATATCGTGACGACGGACACCGGCTCGGCCATCGAGCAGGCGAAAGTGAAGTTCTACTTCGGCTACTACGGCTACTACTACCCCTACTACTACTACAAGCCGTATTACTACTACCCCTACTACTGCCCGTACTGGAAGAAGGTCCAGGGCTGGTGCTACTAAGCCTACCGACGTTCGCGCCTAGACGGAGCGGCCCGCCGGAAGGCGGGCCGCTTTCGTTTGGGCGCCCGCGCGGGCAGAAACCCGGTACATGAACGGCGGATGAACGCGGGGGCCCCTGTGATGCCGCGCACAGGCGCGGCGTGACCGCCGTCACTGCGGACGGGATCGGCTTCGCGTAGGTTCGCGCCAGTTGACGCAAGCGATTGCCTCGCCTCCTCCCCAACCAGTGAGTAACCAACCCATGAAGACCAAGCTGCTCCTCGCCGCCGCCGTCGCCGCCCTCTCGCTCGGCGCGGGCGTTGCCCAGGCCGACACGAAGGCCGATGCGATCACCGAGACCAAGGTGAGCTTCTACTTCGGCTTCTACGGCACGCCCTACTATTCGCCGTACTACGGCTATCCCTACGGCTACTACCCCTACTGCAAGTGGCATCCGTACTACGGCAAGGTCTGCTACTAGGCCGACCTTCCGTCGCTATGACGAGATCGCGAGCGGCCCGCCCTCTGGCGGGCCGCTCTGTTTTTGAAAAAACGGGCCGCGCTGCGGGAAACAGCATGCTGTGTGAGCGTCGTCACTGCGGGCACGGTCGGGCCGCCCTAAGGTGCGGGCGAGCTGAGGCGGTGGATTCGCCGCCGCCGAATTTACCTAAACGCGGAGCACCAAGATGAAGACCAAGCTTTTCCTCGCCGCCGCGATCGCCGCGCTTTCGCTCGGCGCCGGTGTTGCGCAAGCCCAGCCCGCCAATGCCGGCAGCCTCGCGCTCGAGCAAGGCGGCATCGCCGCCCAAGAGGCGAAGGTGACCTTTCACTTCGGCTTCGGCTATCCCTACTACTACCAGCCGTACCACTATTCGCCCTATTACGGCCCGTACTACCAGCAGCCCTACAGCGGCCCGTATCAGTATTGCCATCTCGGCGTCTGCTACTAAGCGCGGCGCTCTACCGGAACAGCGCGCGGCCCGCCTGAACAGGCGGGCCGCTTTGCGTTTGGACGACAAAAAACCACGCTTCGACGACCGCGTAGGGGCGGGTCCCCGACCCGCCCAGGGCCTCGCCACTGTGCGATGCGCTTGATCGTTGGACGGCGCGCGAGGGCGGGTCGGGGACCCGTCCTCTACGCGGTGATCGCGTGGTTATCCATCAACGCCCATCGTGCTCCCAGCTGCCGGTGGCCGCGAGCTGTGGCGCTGCTTCGGGCGCCGACCAGCGCAGCGGAAGCGCGTTCTCGATCCGCGCGCCTGCTTCCGCGCAAAAGCGCAGCAGGCGTTGCGCGCCGGCGAAGGCCGCAACCTCCGGCCCGTCCCAAACGATCTCGGCATCCCCCGTCAACGACAAAAGGTCGCCGGCCGCGAAATCGACGAACAACAAGCCGGCGCGCGGGATGACCGCGAGGTTGCCGAGCGTATTGAACGCGGCGTTGCCGGCGAAGTCGGGCGCGGTCAGCACGGTGCGGCCATCGACGGTGTCGACCCGCACGAAGCCCGGCTTTCCGCCGCGATGCGAAACGTCGACGCCCTCGGTCGGGTCGCCGCCGCGCGCCGCGCGCGAGGCGCTGGCGATGAAGAACGTGTCGGCCCTCCGCACCAGCTCCGCCCCCGCCGGCGAGAGCAGGCGACCCTCCGCGTGGACGGGGCGCGGGAGTGCCGCGCTCTCCGGCGCTTTGGCGAGCTCGTGCCGGCGCGCCTGGATATATTGCGGGCAATTGCCGAAGCTCTGGCGGACATGGACCGCGAAGCCGTCGGCGCCGGCGCCGATCACCGTGCCGTTCATGCGGTTGCGGCGGCGCGTCTCGAGCTCGATGCCGAGCACGGCCACAGGCGCGCCCAAGGCGAGGTTCGCGGCCAAGGGATCGCCGGCGAGCGGCCGTGCGCCGATCTCGAGCAGGCGCCCGTCCGGCGCGCGCATGAAGCCGGGCCGGCCGGCCAGGATCGAAGCCCAGGGCCGGTCTTTGGCGTCGAGGCTGCCGACGATGACGTAAGGCAGCTTTTCGAAAAGCTCGCGGTGCTGGTCGGGCATGAAATCGCGGATCATGCGGCGCCCGGCGCGCTCGGCGTGTTCGCGAACGCCCGCGCGCTCCTGCATCGCCCGTTCGCCCGCGTGATAGGGCGATTCTCCGGGCGAGCCGGGCAGCGGCCCGCGCGCGGTCGGTGGAGCGGTCGTCATGGCCTCTGCCTCAGGCCGCCGCCGCGACCGGGCTCTTCGGCATCGGCACGAAGTTCGGCAGCGCCTCGATGCGCCCGAGCCACGCGCGCACATTGGGATACGGCTCGAGCGAGATGCCGCCCTCGGGCGCATGCGCGGTGTAGGAGTAGTGCGCGATGTCGGCGATGGTCGGGTGATCGGCCGCAAGGAAGCGGCGTGCTCCAAGATGCGCCTCCATCACCGCATAGAGGCGGCCCGCCAGCATCTTGGCGCGCTCGTAGTCGTATTTCGCGCCGAACAGCTTGATCACGCGCGCATCGGCCGGGCCGAAAGCGAGCTCGCCGGCCGCGAGGGAGAGCCATTCCTGCACGCGCGCCGCTGCGAGCGCCTCGCGCGGCAGCCAGCGGCCCGAGGCGTCGTAACGCGTCGCGAGATAGACGAGGATCGCGTTGCTGTCGGCGACGATGGTGCCGGAATCGTCGATCACCGGCACTTGGCCGAACGGATTCTTGGCCAGGAAATCCGCCTGCTTCTGCGCGCGCTTCAGGAGATCGACGTCCACCGGCTCGACCGGCAGGCCCAGCAGCGAGAGAAACAGCTCGACCCGGTGCGAGTGGCCGGACAGCGCGAAGCGGTAAAATCGGATGGGGCGCGCGGGAGCAGGCATGTCGTCCTCCGGTGGCTGAGACCTGTCGCCCGAAAGATGATTGTGCTGCAGGAATTGGGAATGAATGATATTTGGAATATATTATTGCTTATTTAGGAATAATCATGGACCGGCTCGACTCCATGCGCGCGTTCGTCGCCGTCGCCGAGGCGGCGAGCTTCGCGGCGGCGGCGCGCCAGCTCGGCCAGTCGCCGCCGGCCGTGACGCGCGCGGTCGCGGCGCTCGAGGAGCGCATCGGCGCGCGGCTGTTCCACCGCACGACGCGCAGCGTGCGGCTCACCGATGCCGGCGCGCGCTACCTCGGCGATGCGAAGCGCATCCTCGCCGAGCTCGAGGAGGCCGACGCCTCGGCGGCCGGCGCGCATGCCGAGCCGCGCGGCCAGCTCGGGCTGACCGCGCCGGTGATGTTCGGGCGCATCTATGTGGCGCCGCTGCTGCTCGATTTCCTCGCGCGCTTTCCCGCGGTCACCGCCCGCATGCTGCTCGCCGACCGCGTCGTCGATCTCATGGACGAAGGACTCGAAGTCGCCGTCCGCATCGCGCATCTCGAGGATTCGGCGCTGACCGCGGTGCGCGTCGGCGAGGTGCGCCGCGTAATCTGCGCGTCGCCCGAATTCCTGGACGCGAGCGGGCGTCCACGCACGCCCGCCGATCTGGCCGGCGCTAAGCTCATCAGCTTCGCGACGGGGCCGGCACCCGATCCCTGGACCTTCGTGAAGGAGAGCGCGGCCGAAACCCATCATCTGGCCGCGCAGCTCATCGTCAACAGCAACGACGTGATGATCGCGGCGGCGGAGGCGGGCCACGGCTTCGTCCGCGCGCTCTCCTATCAGGTGGCGCCGCTTCTCCGCGCCGGGACGCTCGAAATCGTGCTCGCCGAGTTCGAGGAGGCGCCGCTGCCGATCCACGTCGTGCACATCGCCGGCCGCAGAGCCAGCGCGCGCGTGCGCGGCTTCGTCGACTTCGCGGTCGAGCGGCTGCGCAAGGACTTGGCGGCGAGCTGAAGGCGCAGCACGCGGCGCGAGGTGGGCTCTGAATCGTACGGGCGAGCCAATGTTTCGACCCGCAGCGCGGGAGCTGCCCTCACTTCCCATTTCGCTGCAAGGGCAGCGAAATGGGCCCCTTCTCTCCCAAAGGGAGAGAGAAGAGAGGGCGCCGCTCTTTTTCTGTTCTCTCCCTCCGGGAGAGAAGGGGCCGAGGCAACGCCACCGGCGTTGCCTGGGAAGTGAGGGCACGGCGCCGCGCCGCGCTCAGGGGCGGCTCGCTCCGGTCGGCATGACGCGTCAAGAATAAGGTTCGCTGGCATCACGCGCCGGGCTTGGCGATAATGGAAACGGGGATGCCCGCCGCGCACCAGGTCAGGGAACAGAAATCGCCATGTCCAAGCATATCGGAATCGTCGCCTGCTCCGCGGAGGGCGCGGCGCTTTGCTATCGGACCATCTGCGTCGAGGGCGCGGCGCTGCTCGGCGCGCACGCGCATCCCGAGGTCTCGATGCACACGCCCTCGCTCGCCGACTACGCGGTGTGCCTCGACCGCGACGATTGGCGCGGCGTCGGCGAGCTGATGCTCGCCTCGGCGCAGAAGCTCGCGAAGATCGGCGCCGATTTCCTGATCTGCCCCGATAACACGATCCATGCGGCGCTGCCCTTGATCGAGGCGCGTTCGCCGCTGCGCTTCCTACACATCGCCGAGGTCGTCGCGGCCGAGGCCGCCGCGCGCGGGTTCCGGCGCCTGGGCGTTCTCGGAACGCGCTGGCTCGTCGAGAGCGAGGTCTATCCTGGGAAGCTCGCGGCGCGCAGCCTCGATTGCGTGCGGCCCAATGCCGGCGAGCGCGAAGAACTCAATCGCATCATCATGGGCGAGCTCGTGCGCGGCGTCTTCAAGCCCGAGGCCGTCGCTTATCTCCAGCACGTGATCGCGGGCATGAAGCGCGAGGGCTGCGACGCCGCAATCCTCGGCTGCACCGAGTTCCCGCTGATCATGAGCGACGCGAACTCGCCGCTGCCGACGCTCGACTCGACGCGCCTGCTCGCGCGGGCCGCGCTGCGCCGCGCGGTGGAGGGCGCCGCGGTGGCGGCATGAGCGATCGGCGGAGAGCGCGCCAGAGCGCAATTGGTTAAGGTGGAATCGATGGAGGCGGCAGTACCTCCTGTGCGTCCGTCCTTCGAGGCGCGCCTAAGAGGGCGCGCACCTCAGGACGAGGCTCATTTGTTGCAATAAAATAGGCCTCATCCTGAGGTGCCGCCGCTCTCGCGGCGGCCTCGAAGGATGGACGCAGACGAAGCGTAGCCGGCCTCGGCGGCTCCACTTCGAACGGACGCACCTCGAGCGAGCGAGCAAGCGCACGATTTTCGTGCGTTCGTGATGGACTCCTAGCCAACCGCGTACCACATTCGCTTCATCGTCCGTCGAGTCCCTCAGGGCACGGACGGCAGAGAGACAGCGTGTGCTCCCGCCCCGTCTGTCGGGCCTTTGGAGCAGTGCGCTGGAATCGAATTCCAACAACATTCGCAATGCGTTGCTGACCGCGCTGTCGCCGGCCGACAGGGCGTCGCTGCTGCCGCGGCTCGAGTTCCGGGATTTCGCGGCTCGGCAGTTGTTCGAGGAGCCCAACCGGCCGGTCAGGTTCGTCTACTTCATGGAGCGTGGCTTCGCTTCGGTGGTCCTGACCGCAAAGGGGGAGCGGGGCGCCGAGGTCGGTTTGATCGGCCGCGAGGGCGTATCCGGCCTGGCCGTGCTGATGGGCAACGACCGCTCGCCCTACGCCACCTACGCGCAGACGCCCGGAGCGGCCTTCCGCCTCGCCGCCAATGCGATGCGCGACGCGATGGCGGCGAGCCCCCCCATGCGCAGATTGCTGCTCAATTTCGCCTACTCGTTCATGATCCAGGCCGCGCACACAGCCGTGGCCAATGTGCGCGGCACGATCGACCAACGTCTCGCGCGGTGGCTGTTGATGGCGCACGACCGCGTGAACGGCGACAACCTGCCGCTCAGCCACGAACTCGTCTCGATCATGCTCGGCGTGCGCCGCGCCGGCGTCACCGTGGCGGTGAGCGCGCTCGCGAACCGCGGGCTCATCAGCCGAAGCCGCGGGAACATCATGATGGTCGACCGGCCCGGCCTCGAACGCATCGCCGGCAGCTACTACGGCGCCGCCGAAGCCGAGTATCGGCGCATCGTCGAATCGCGGCCGGCGCGGGCACGGTCCTCGTAGAGCGGCTGTCGTGCAAGGGTCACAATTGCACGCTCGCTGGAGCGTCGCGCCCTAATCCACGGGAATCGCGGGCTTCTTGCGGTGCTCGATCGGGCGGGTCTCAGGCTCGTCGCCGGCGGTTCGCCACGCCGCGCGTCGGCTCCGCGCCGCCGCTGCATCCGATTTCAACGAGACTTGAACCTTGCCTTGAGATGAGCGTACGTTACCGTACATAAACGCGAATGAAGCGACGACCGCGCAAGCGGTCCCAGGTGCCTGAGAGTGCGGGAGCGGCGCAATGCGTGCCTGCGCAACCTCTATCTCTTGGTGTTGGACCGGCGCCTCCGGACGGAGCAGAGATCCGCCGCAGGTCGCACCATGTCTGCCCGCCGTCACTGCGCCGAGGCTTCGGAACTGCGAGAGACGCGGCGGTAGGACTCCATGACCACGCCAAGAGAGCTGCTGGATTCCGCGAATGCCCGACGTTTCACGTGCCGGCGCGAAGACGCCGTGCGCGCGATCGAGGTCGCGATCGCATCGCTCGAACCGAGGGGGACTTCGGACCAGGTCGGAGATCTGGCGGACGCCGTCGACGCGTTCAAGCATCGGGAATTCTACGTTGCCGTGCTCCTTGCGCGCGGCGCGATGCACTCGAAGCCGCTCGAGGGCAGTGCAAGGCCCGCTACCGAGTCGCGCACGTTCAACGCGATCAAGCAGGAATTCCACGCGCTCTGCGGCGGTCCGGAGACGTAGCCGTGCAGCGGCGCTCCGACAGTGCGCGGTGCGAGTCGGGGCCGACGGGGCGGCTCCGCCAGCGCCCAGGCGCGGCGGCGCGGCGGAGGATGTCGATCCCGATCGTGGATGCGCACGGCCGCATCGTCGGCTGGACCGACGTCACCCCCGAATTCCGCGGCGCCTCGCTGCACCAGCCCGAAGCGGAGCGCCTGCTCGGCGCGGCCTACCTCGCGGCCTATGTGCGGATCGAAGACGCGGAGGATGCGGAGCGCGCCGGCGCACCGCCGGGCTGGCAGGGCGGATGGCGTTGCCTCGCGCTTTGCAGCGCGCGTCTCGTCTCGGGCCGCGCCGGCGATCCGATCGTGCCCGTCGCCGTCCGCTCTCCCAGGCACGGCAACGCGTAGAGCGCCATGAACGCACCAATGGTTCAGCGCCCCTATCTCGACTCCGCGGATCGTCACATCACCGAGACGGAGGGGCTGATTTTCCGGCAGCAAGAGTTGATTCAGCGCCTTTCGGCAAGCGGGCAGGACACGGCGAGCGCCGCGCGCTTCCTGGGCCTCCTCGAACAAACCTTGGAACGGTTTCGCGCGCACCGCGATCTCGTCGCGAGCCACGCGCCGGACGGACAAATCTCAAAGTGAAATAGCGCCAAATCGTCTCGCTCGCGCCGCATGGTCGAGGACGCCGCTACCGTTGCGGCGCGAGCGCCCGGCGGTCGTGCGGATTTCCGGAGCGCAATCCTCTCGGATGGAACGCGCGTTGTGGAGAGGTATCGCTTGCGTCCATCCTTCGAGGCCGCCGCGAGAGCGGCGGCACCTCAGGATGAGGCTGTCTTTGTCGAGCAAATCTGCCTCATCCTGAGGCGCCCGCCCGCCTTCGGGCGGGCCTCGAAGGATGGACGCAGGCACAAGGCCGCCACAGCAGAATCGCCGTTGGCGGGCGCATCGAAAGAGATCGAGAGCCTCGACCTGCCGCGGCGTCAAGGCCGCGAGGTTGGAAAAAAGCGCACCGGCCTCGCAAGCTGGGAAAAAGTCGGCCGGCGCTGGCGCCCCCAGACGGATTCGAACCGACGTTACCGACGTGAGAGGCCGGCGTCCTGGGCCACTAGACGATGGGGGCGCGGCGCGGAACGCATGATCTAGCCCGCGCTCCTCGACGGCGCAAGGGTGCCGGAGGACGGAGATCAGAGGACAGAGAACAGAAGACAGAGATCATACCGGCGAGCCTTTGTTTCGATCCGTCATCCCGACCGGAGCGGGCGCGCCTCTTGGCGCGGGCCGCGACGGCCCGCAACGCGGGCCTTCGGCAGAATTGCGCCGCATGGCGCAATTCTGCGTAAGCGGGGCCGAAGGCCCGCGTCGTGGAGGGATCGTGCCGCAGCGTGACGCGAGGCCCCTTGGCCTCGCTTACGGCCAATTCGCGCAATTGCGCGAATTGGCCAGAAGGGCCGCACTTGCGGCCCGACACGATCCCTCCACTTCGCGAGCCGCAAGAGCGGCTCGCTCCGGTCGGGATGACGGTCAGTATTAAGGCGCGTCGGTATCAGAGAACAGAGATCAGAGAACATAAAGGCGCCGTAAGATGTTCTGCCGTCTGCCGTCTGCCGTCTGTCCTCTGTCCTCTGATTCCTGACATCTGACCTCAGCATACGTTGCGGTGCTGGCCCTTGGGCAGCCGCTCGCGCAGCACGATGCGGTGCTTGGCCTTGCCATGGGTCACGATCCAGCGAACCTGCGCGGTCGAGAGCATGTATTCCTGATTGCAGAAGACCTTGCGCTGCGAATAGGTCTTCTGAAGGCCGGCGTTGAGCGCCTTGTGCTCCTCGGCCGAATAGACGCGCACCTTGCTCGGGAAGCCCTTGAGCCTCGCCTGCTCGCCATTGTCGGTCAGCGCCCAGAGATCGGTGACGGCCTCGGCGGCGTGGCTCGTGGCAAGGGCGATCATGGTGGCGCTAACGGCGATGGCGATCAGCTTGATCATCGTCTTCTCGTTTGGCGGCAGGCTGGCGACTTGGGAGGGCCCCGGGAGCGAGGTTATGCGGCAGTGAGGTTATACAGCAGTTGGGTTAATTCATGGCAAATTCGGCGGAGCAATGCACCGCCGCCGCTAGGGTTACGGATTATGGCGGGTGCGGCATCCCCGGTCACGCCCGCGGGAGGAACGTCATCGGACGCTTGGCCTTGCGGCCGCTGCTCGCCGCGTGCGCGGCCTCGAGGAAACGGTCGACGTCGGCGGCGTCGGTGTTGAAGGCCGTAACGAGCCGCGCCGTGTGCCAATGGGCGTTGCCCCAGTGATAGAAGGAGAACCCCGTCTTCTCGATCGCGCGCCAGACCGGGTTCGGCATGTTGGCGAAGACGAGATTGGCGCGCGGCATGTGGTCGAGCTCGATGTCGGGCACGCGCGCGAGGCCGTTGGCGAGCCGGCGCATCATCGCGTTGGCGTGGCGCGCGAGCTCGAGCCAGAGCCCCTTCTGGACGTAGGCCTCGAGCTGCGCCGAGAGGAAGCGCATCTTGGAAAAGGTGTGGCCGGCGCGCTGGCGGCGGTAGAGGAACGACGCGGCGCGCGCCCGGTCGAACACCACGACGGCCTCGGCGCCGAAGCAGCCGTTCTTGGTGCCGCCGAAGGAGAGGATGTCGACGCCGGCGCGCCAGGTGATGTCCGCCGGCCGGCAGCCGAGCGAGGCGACGGCGTTGGCGAAGCGCGCGCCGTCCATGTGCACGGCGAGCTTGTGGCGCTTCGCGAGCTTGGCGAGGCGCGCGATCTCGCCCGGCGAGTAGACGTGCCCGAACTCGCTGATCTGCGTGATGCTCACCGCGGCCGGCTGCACCGAGTGGGTGTTGTTGGGCTTGTGCTGCGCGATCGCCTTGGCGAGCTCGGGCGCCAAGAGCTTTCCGCCCACGCCGGGCAGCGGGATCGGCCGCGCGCCGCCGGTGTACATCTCGGTGGCGGTGAGCTCGTCGCCGTAGAGGTGCGAGCTCTCGAGGCAGAACACGCCGCCATAGGTCGGCAGCACGAGCGAGAGGCCGAGCACGTTGGCGGCGGTGCCGGTCGCGACCGGGAACACCGCAACCTCGCGCTCGAACAAGCGCGAGAATTTTGCCGTGAGGCCGCGCGTCACCGGATCGTTGCCGTAGGGCATCGCGTGCGGCATCGAGTTCGCGCGCGCGAGCGCGGCCGCGATCTCCGGCGCGGCGCCGGTCGTGTTGTCCGAGGCGAAATTCACTTGGTCGTCTCCCCCGTGCCGATCGCGATCTTTAGAATCCGCCCCTCGCCCGAAAGCGGGACGACATAAACCCATTCGCCCTGTCCCGGAATGGAAAGATGAAGCGCGAGCGTGCGGTCCGAAACGGTCATCGCCTTCACCTGCGCTTGAGGCACGCCGAGCTTGATCGTAGCCGCCCGGGCGAGATCGGGGATCTCGCCGCCCTTGAACGCGGTCTGCGTCTTGCTGACGACGCCGTAGACGACCGCGCCCAAGCCCAGCAGGATGAGGATGCCCATCACGATCACGCCGGTCTTGAGCAGAGCCACTCCTCTTGGTTGCGGCGTTCGTTGAGATTCAGTTTGGATTTGAGCCACCGCAGTTTAACCGACAATCGCCATGCCACTGAAAGGCTGGAAGATCAATGCTTGCATAGGTGCCTCGCGGGAGCCCAGCAAAGATGCTTTGTTTTGTGGAGTCTGCTAACAGATCGAATGTCGAGCGCCATCTTCGACGGGCCCGCCAGGAACCAACCCCTTAGAGTTGACAATGGCAACGTGTCAATTCGTGGCTCGGCTGGGAAGTGAAAATGATAGACAGGCTTGAGCTCACTCAGTTCGGTCAGATCAAGAACGCAAGTCTTGAGTTCGCAGACTTGACAGTTCTCATCGGGCCTCAGGCGACGGGCAAGAGCATTGCCCTTCAAACGTTGAGATTGGCCGTCGATGCTGGTTTCGTTCAATACGAGCTGCGGCGTCACGGGATAGACTGGCAAAAACAACTACCAGAATTTCTCGATGTCTACTTCGGCGGTGGGATGCGATCGCTCGCACGTGACGGCGAAAGTGAAGTCAAGTGGCAGGGCGAGGCAATTGATTTGCATGCGTTGGCGAAGCGTCAGCGCAAGACAAAGACAGAGACGCTGTTCTTCATTCCGGCACAAAGAGTTCTGGCCCTCCGCGATGGTTGGCCTCGTCCGTTTAGCGATTACTCGGTCGATGATCCCTTTGCTGTCCGTCAATTCAGCGAACAACTCAGACTAACCCGGATTATTCATGAGGCGAGGAAAGATGAGGTAGCGGGCGTGATTTAGTCTGCGTCGTCGCGTATGAATTCGGTGTCGAGTCGAATCAGCGCGACGGCACGGAGATCCCGCCCGCCA
>Ga0187892_10001855_pt1 | contig 46012 bp, 46 predicted proteins | sample MA1701073metaG_FD_139345 | JGI IMG/M metagenome (GOLD analysis project Ga0187892, IMG submission 139345) | Bio-ooze microbial communities from a basaltic lava cave in the Kipuka Kanohina Cave System on the Island of Hawaii, USA - MA170107-3 metaG ...
ACAAATGCTCGCCACGAAGCAACTCGTCATGGGTTTCGGCCACCGCGTCTATTCCGAAGCCGACCCGCGCAACCGCGTCATCAAGGAATGGTCGCGCCGCCTGTGCGCGGAAGGCGGTCATGAGCAGTTGTTCAATGTGTCCGAAGCCATCGAAAAACTGATGTGGGACGAAAAGCACCTGTTCCCCAACCTCGATTTCTACAGCGCGAGCGTCTACCACATGATGGCGATCCCGACCCCGATGTTCACGCCGGTTTTCGTCATGTCCCGCATCTCCGGCTGGGCCGCGCATATTTTCGAGCAGCGCAAGAACAACAAACTGATCCGCCCGAGCGCCGATTACACCGGGCCGGAAAAACTGGATTACGTACCTCTTGAGAAAAGGAAATAAAAAATGGCCGGAGCCAAAGCAGATAGCAAGTCAATCGTCCTCGCCCTTGTCGTCATCGCCGCAATCGCCGCCGGCGGCTATTACCTCTACAGGGACAGCAAGAAAGAAACCGTCAGCATCAAAATCGGCGGCAAGAAAATCTCCGCCACGTTCGAAACGGAATAATAAGGAGAAATACAATGGGAATGGCCGCAATGAAACACGACAACACCGACATCAACGAACGTCCCGCCTACGACAAGGTGCTGCAGGACATCGCCGATTACGTCTGCGATTACAAGATCGACAGCAAGGAAGCATACGAAACGGCGCGATTCGACCTGATGGACTCGCTCGCCTGCGCCATCCTCGCCCTCAAATTCCCCGCCTGCGTCAAGCTGTTGGGCCCATCCTTTGAAGGGACAAGCGTAAAACACGGCGTCCGCGTCCCCGGCACGAAACACGTCGTCGACCCGATCAAGGGCGCGTTCGACATCGGCGCGATGGTCCGCTGGCTCGATTACAACGACACCTGGCTCGCGGCGGAGTGGGGGCACCCTTCGGACAATCTCGGCGCGATTTTGGCGCTGGCCGACTACATCAGCCAGAAAAACGAAGCCGCTGGCAAACCCGGCCTCACCATGCGCGACGTTCTTTCTTATATGATTAAAGCCCACGAAATCCAGGGCTGCCTCGCGCTTGAAAATTCTTTCAACCGCGTCGGCCTCGATCACGTCGTGCTGGTGAAAATCGCCTCGACCGCCGTCGCCGCGCACATGATGGGCGCAAGCCGCGACCAGATCGTCGCCGCGCTCTCCCATGCGTGGGTCGACGGGCAGGCTCTGCGCACATACCGCCACGCCCCCAACGCGGGCCCGCGCAAAAGCTGGGCCGCGGGCGACGCGACCTCCCGCGCCGTGCGCCTCGCGCAGATCGTGCTGCAGGGGCAGATCGGCTACCCTTCCGCGCTCACCGCCCCCAAATGGGGCTTCTACGACGTGCTGTTCAAGGGCAATGAATTCAAATTCCAGCGCCCTTATGGTTCCTATGTCATGGAACAGATCCTCTTCAAAATTTCCTACCCGGCGGAATTCCACTCGCAAACCGCCGTCGAATGCGCGGTGAAACTGCACAAACAAATAAAAAATATCGACGACATCGAACGCATCGTCCTGACGACGCAGGAACCCGCTATCCGCATCATCAGCAAGACCGGCCCGCTCGATAACCCCGCCGACCGCGACCACTGTCTGCAATACATCGTCGCCGTCGCGCTGCTGAAAGGAAATCTCAAGGCGGAAGATTACGAGGACGAACACGCCCGCGACGCCCGCATCGACGCGCTGCGCGCGAAGATGGAAGTCACGGAAGACAAGCGCTACACCAAGGAATACTACGACCCCGACAAACGCGCCATCGCCAACGCGATTCAGGTCTTTTTCAGGGACGGAACCAAAACCGAAAAAGTCGAAGTCGAATACCCCGTCGGCCACAAACGCCGGAGGAAAGAAGGCTTCCCGCTGATCGAAGCGAAAGCGAAAGAATATTTCGGCGACCATTACGACGCGAAACAGGCCGATAAAATCCTCGCCATGATGTTGGACCAGAAGAAGCTGGAAGGCATGAAGGTGACGGAGTTTATGGGGGCGCTGGTTTAAGCTGCCGCGTTGCCCCGGATCAAGTCCGGGGCTCCTCGCAATGACAGCTTTTTAAAACCACAGATGCACACAGATTAACACAGATTTTTTTTATCTGTGTCCATCCGTGTGCATCTGTGGTTTTAAACTTCTTCCTTCCTTTTCGTGCTTCATGTTCTTCCCTCACCCACTCAGCTAAGGCTTTTCCAGGGGGAAAAGCCAAGCTTCGTTGCCCTCTCCCATAAGGAGAGGGAATCTTGTATAATCCACCCATGACCGCACCCGACCCCCTGAGCGCTATCCGCACCCCCGTCCGCACCCTCGGCGGCATCCTTATCCTGCTTGGCGCGGTGCTGCTGCTGTTTCTCGGCGCGATGGTCTATCTCGTCATTTCCGCGCCGCAGGATGTCGCTATCGTCCAGTTCGTGCTGGAACATGTGCGGGCAGGGGACAGCGCCATTTACGGCCACATGACCGATCCTCAGACCGGCCAGAAAATCGACCTCCAGCTCAACTGGTCTGAATCGGTGCGCACGATAAGTTTCCTGTTTCTCGGCATCGCCATCCTCGGCATTCTCGCCGGCATCGCGAAAACCATGATCGCGGGCGGCATCGGCCTGATCGGCCTCGTTACGGGCGGGAAAGAGAGAAAATGAGTCTCCTCGTCCGCATCCCCGCGCTACTGGATGATAGAAAGAACTATCTGTGTTTATCTGTGTCCATCCGTGGTTAAAAACCTCTTCCTTCGCGGCATTGACAACTTCCAACGCGGATCAGCATATGCTAATATTTAGCGGTCTGATCCAGCTTTCCGGAAAGCAAAATGCCGAAAAAACGAGGCGCCACAGCAAGTTTGTTTTTTATCGCCCTCGGCGCGGCCTCGATAATTCTGGGTATACTGATGTTCATGAATCGTCCCGACACGGCGGCGGCCGTCCCGGAAAATTATGTCAGGACGGACGGCGTCGTCGTTGCGCTGGGCAATCCCGTTGTGGGCCTTCCCGACGACGCGAAGCCGGGCGAGAAGCCCATCCATCTGCAAAGCGTCATCATTTCCTATCTGGACGGCAACGGCTCCCCCACCATTCGGAAGGCTATGTCGCGGCCGGCAGCTTCAAGGTCGGCGACAAGGTGCCCGTTCAGTATGATCCGAACAATCCCGGCAGTTCCCACCGCATGGTCAGTGAAAACATCATGGTCGCGTTGTGGAAATTCCTGCTGTACGTCGGCGGCCTGCTGACCCTGATGGGCTATCTTGAGTTGCAACCCGTCCCGCTGCGGAAACAGGAATACAAACTGGAAACAGGGGCGGCCCCCGGACAAGAACAGAAAAAACCGGAATCGTCCGACAGTGTCTGAATCTCATATCGAGCATCCCGTCCGCGTTTTCTTCTATGCCCTCGGCAGCGTCGTCATTTTCGCCATCATGAATATTCTGGCCAAGATGGCCGTTGCCGAATGTTCCGTCGCCCAGATCATATTTTTCCGCAACGCCTTTGCCTTCATTCCCATCCTCTGGCTCATCAAACATACAGGCGGCTGGAATCTGCTGAAAACCAAGAACCATCTCGGCCATTTCTGGCGTGGCATTGTCGGCATCGTCTCCATGTCGTGTTTTTTCATCTCGTTCGCGATGCTGCCGATGGCGAACGCGACCTCCATCCATTTCGCTTCGCCCCTGATCCTGACGATCCTCGCAATCCCGCTGCTGGGCGAGCAGGTGGGCAGGGCGCGCTGGACCGCAGTCATCGTCGGTCTCTGCGGCGTTCTGTTCATGCTGAAACCTGAGACAGGCGGCGACGCGGAGCATCTGACCGGCAGCCTCGTGGCGCTGGCCGCCGCGTTCCTCGCCGCCTTCGCCATGATCTTCGTGCGCAAACTGGGCCGCACCGAACATGCCATGACCATCGTTTTTTATTTCTCGCTCTACGGCACTATCATGGGCGCGCTCGCCATGATTTTCATGTGGAACCCCATCGGCCCTCTGACGCTGTTCCTGCTTATCATGACCGGTCTTCTTGGCGGTGTCGGTCAAACCTTTCTGACCTATGCCTACGCCTCGGCCCCCGCGTCGTACGTTGCGCCTTTCTCCTATTTCGCCATGGTTATCGCGATCCTTGCTGACATCCTCGTCTGGGGCATCTGGCCGGACTGGCGAATTTATGTCGGCTGTCCTGTCATCATCGGCAGCGGCCTTTTTATCGTTTACCGCGAATCGCTGAAGAAAAAATCCGTCACCGTCCGCGCCAACGTCTACGGCCTCCCCCCGGCCTCGCCGACGGAACGAGATGAAAAAGAAAATTCTATATAAAAATATTTGACATTATATATCTACATATATAATCTGGACTCATTGGCAGGGATCAATGAACAGAAGGAGGCAAAAGCGCATGGGTCAGGATTGATTTCGGGCGTTGACTAACCCTCTATGCCCGTCCGCCGCCGACACACCCGGCGCCGGGATTGCGGAACCTTTTCGAGCCCACACATCCGCAATGAAATCGTTCTTGATACCGCGCTGCCTTGCCCTGCTAGATCAGATCGAACCGCGGCTTGTCGCCGGGATTTTTGATGCCGAAACATTTTTTCTTGATGGCGTCGATGTCCGCCGCGGGTTTGGGATATTTCATGCCCATGCTCTCAAGATCGTCCGCGAGGATTTCCGATACGGCAACCCTTGCAAACCATTTATGGTCGGCGGGAATGATGAACCATGGCGCATGTTGCGTGCTTGTCGCGGCAAAGACGGCTTCATAGGCGCGCTGGTATTGATCCCATAACTGGCGCTCATCGAAGTCGCCCTCATTCACTTTCCAGTGTTTGGTCGGATCCCTGACGCGGTCCCACAACCGCCTTAACTGCTCTTCCTTGCTGATATGCAGGAAAAATTTCCGGATGCGTGTGCCTTTTTGCGCAAGTTCCGATTCATAATCGTTGATCTCCCTGAAGCGCGCGGGCCAGATATCGTCTACGGATTTGAAATCCTTGCGCCAGACATTTTCAGGAATGAGATTGCGGACGCGGACGATCAGCACTTCCTCGTATTGCGAACGGTTGAAGATCGAGACAAGACCGGGGCCCGGCTCATGCGGTCTGATCCGCCAGAGATAGTGATGGGCGCGCTCTTCCGGGGTAGGAGCCTTGAAACTGACGGTACGGACGCCCGAGAGATTCATCGCGCTATAGACATGCTCGATAAGCCCGTCCTTGCCCGCCGCGTCCATCGCCTGGTTGATGAGGAGCAGGGAGTGCTCTTTCCCGACGAAAAGGAGTTCTTGCTGATCCTTGATGCGTTGCCGGTTTTTCTTGAGGCGGTCTTTGGCGTCATCCTCGGCATTCTTGCCGGTATAATCGCCCGTAAAGGCGGTATCTATGGCGTCAAGATCGATTATGCTGCCCGGTCTGACAATGAACTTTTTGGCGTAATTCATAAATCTCTCTCCCTGCTTCAGAGAGAAATTAATTAACATAAAGGTTAAAAGAGGTCAAGAAAGCCTACTTCGCGTCTTCTTCCCTTTTCCCGTCCTTCCGCACGACCGAAAGGATCATCCCCGTCCCCAGCACGGCTAAAGTAATGCACAGCGAGAGCAGGGAATCGACCTTGGCGTCGAAGATATAGGAATAAAACACCTTGCCGCCGATGAAGACCAGCACGATGGATACGGCGGGCGAGAGATAGCGGAACTGGCTGACCATCGCCGCCAGCAGGAAATAAAGCGTCCGCAGGCCCAGCACCGCGAAGATGTTGCTGGTAAAGACGACGAAGCTGTCGATGGTAATGGCGAACACCGCCGGGATGCTGTCCACCGCGAAGATGACATCGACCAGTTCGATGGTAATCAGCGCCAGAAACAGCGGCGTCGCGTAACGCACCGGCTTGCCGGATTTAGGGCTGTTGATAAGCTTGAAGAAGGCCTGGCTGTCGATAATCCGCGTGATACGCAGGTTCTTCTCTAAAAAACGGACAATGCGGCTGTTCTCCATGGTTTCCGCCTCGTCCTCGGCTGTCATGAGCATCTTGATCCCGCTATAGACAAGGAACGCGCCGAAGATCAGCAATATCCAGTCGAACTCGTGGATCAGCGCCGTTCCGGCGGTAATCATCGCCCCGCGCAGCAGGACCACGCCCAGCACCCCCCAGAACAGGACGCGGTGCTGGTACTGCCGCGGGATTTTGAAATAGGCGAAGATCACGGACATCATGAAGATATTGTCCATGGAAAGGCTGTATTCGATGACATAGGCGGTGTAGAAATCCAGCCCCGCCTCGCGCCCGCGCGCAAGCCACACCCAAGCCCCGAACAGCAGGGCAAGGCTGACATAAATGCCGCTCATCGTCAGGCTCTGCCGGTAGCCGATCTCATGGTTTTTGCGATTGAATACGCCGAGGTCGAAGACCAGTATCAGGGCGACAAGGACAAGAAAAGCGACCCAGAACCATGTCGGGGTTCCAAGGAACGTGCCAAGAAGAAATTCAGGAAGAAACGCCATACGCACCTGCAAAAAGAAGATTATAATCCTGATATTTTTATATAGATATAGGGACTTTCATATAGATGGAAAATAAGTTTTTCCGCGTTTATTTGTTTGGCATAACGTCAAGCCATTTCAGCATGCCGTGCGCCGCGCAGAACGCGGTGGCGAAAGTGGCCTGCAGCAGATAGCCGCCCGTTGGCGCTTCCCAGTCGAGCATTTCCCCGGCGGCAAAAACGCCGGGCATGTCTTTCAGCATGTAATCCTGCGTCAGCGCCGTGAGCTTGATCCCCCCGGCGGTGGAAACCGCGCGCTCCAGCGGGAACGGGGCGCCAAGCCGCAGCGGGACAGCTTTGATAAGCGCCGCGATTTTGCCGGCGCTGCGGGAGGGCGCTTCGGGATCGGCCTCGCGCAGCAGGCTGATCGCCACCGGCGGCAGGCCGAGGGCTTTTTGCATCCATGTCGAAAATGACTTGCTGCCCCGGGGAGCGCTGAGCTTTTCCATGATCGCCGCCGGGGTGAGGGCAGGGCGCAGGTCGATGGCAACCATTGTCTCCCCCGCATCCGCATCCCGCAGCGCGGCGGAAAGCGCGTAAACCGGCCCGCCCTCGATCCCGTTTCGTGTAATCATGACGTCGCCGGGAATGCTTACGCCGCCAAAAGACAGCGCCACAGTCTTGAGCGGCTGCCCCGCGAACTTGTTCCGGAAAAGTTCCGACCACGCAACGCTGAAGCCGCAATTCGACGGGCGCAGCGGCGATAAGGGCACATTGCGCCGCTGCAGGATATCTTCCCAGCCGCCATCCGATCCCAGCTTCGGCCATGAAGCGCCGCCGAGGGCGAGCAGTGTCGCATCCGGCCTGAGCGTTGCCGCGCCTTCCGGCGTAATGAATGCAAGATTGCCGCTGCCGTCCCATCCCGTCCATTCATGCCGGGTTAGAATGCGCGCGCCTTTACTCTCCAGCCTTGCGACCAAGGCGCGGAGCAGGGGGGAAGCCTTAAGACTTTTGGGGAAAACCCGCCCGCTGGTGCCTACGAAAACCGGCTCTCCAAGCCCTTCGCACCAATCCCGCAGCGCCCCCGGGGAAAACCGTTCGATGGCGGGCGCAAGCTTCCACCGCGCCGCGCCGTAGCGGGTCAGGAAAATCTCCAGAGTCTCGGAATGCGTCAGGTTCAGCCCGCCCCGCCCAGCCATGAGGAACTTGCGCCCCGGCGAAGGCTTGCGCTCATATATAGTGACGGCATGCCCGGCGGCGGCGGCTATTTCCGCCGCAAACAAACCCGCGGGCCCGCCGCCGATAATGGCGATGTGTTTTTGAGTACTCATCTGATGAAAGAGTTTAACTCATAAATTCCTTTCCCCATAGGGAGAAGGAAACGGTCAGCCGCTCCGGTTTCCGCGCAAATGGTTCAGCAGGACTTCCACATCCCCGCCGCCGCGCTGGATGATGCTCGCGAATTCCGACCGCTTGGTGATGGTCATGCTGACATCCTCGATGGCGATGTCGATAATTTTGAATTCACCGTTTTTGTGGCGCACGTGCCAGCTGACGGAAATGTTTTCTCCTGTTTTGGGAACGATATAGGACCGGACAATATAATCGCTCTCCCCTTCGGGAAAGCTTCCCGATACCTCGAATGCCTGTCCCCGGTAATCCGAAAATCTCTGGGCATAAATATCGACAATCAGATCGTCGAACAGGGTCTGATATTCCTCCCTCTGGGCAGGGGTCATGTTTTTCCAGTAAGAACCGAGCGTAAAGCGGCCGATGGTCTTCATGTCGAAATGTTTGCCGAGCAGAGCCCTGAATTTCTCTCTCTTCTCCTGATGGTCCAGCTTTTCATCGCCGAGAAAACCGATGGCTTCTTTCCCCATCTTGTCGATGAAGGCCTGCGCCTGCGCGCCGTCTGCCGCGAGGACCTGCGTGCCGGCGGTAAAAGTAAAGAAAAGACAGATAAGGATGTGCAGAATATTGCGGCTTTTTACCACTATCATTCACGTTCCCCTGCTGTTGTTGATACCTTGCCAACGTGTCGTTAGCCGGTTGAGTTCGGAAAAAAGAACCCGCCCAATAAATAAGGCGGGTTCTTGTATTGGAAGTAAAGCCGATTATCTGCTGGAAACCTGCATGTTCACAAATTTTTCAAACTGCGCGGCCTGTCCTTCGCTCATCTGGAGCTGGATATCATCGCCCGATCTGGTTTTCATCGTCTTGGCGAAGTCGAGGGCGGCTTTCTCATCGCTGGTGCCGAGAGCTTTATCGATCCCGACGATAAGATGCGTGGCTTCCCCGTTCTGCAACGTGATGTTGTCGACCTTGGCCACGGTTTCGCCTTCGGGGTTCCTGACATCAGAGCCGAGCAGAACGCTCGCGCGCAGGTCGCTTTCAGCCATGACCTGGGCGTTTTTTTCCGGGTCGGCGTCGGCCTGTTCGTATACGAATACCGGCGCCTGCTCAATCTGTTCCGGGGAAACCGGGACAATGACATCGCCGTCAGCCTGTTTGCGCATGATGACGCCGTAATCGAAAGCTGATTTTTCTTCGCCCAGTCCCAGGAAGCCGCCGTGGCTGACGACCACGGATTTGACTTCGCCGTTCTGGCCAAGAATGATGTCATCGACATTGCCGATGGTTTCGCCGTTCGTATTGTAAACGGACTGGTCCAGCATTCCCTTGACGGTCATGCGGGTATCGATAGCTAACTGTTCCATTTTAGCGGAGGCGCTGCCTTCATCTATAACCGCAGCCGTTAAGGTTTCGGCCCCGGCTTCCGTGGCAGTCGCCATGTTTCTTGCGGCCTCAGTCGTATCTTTGGCGGCATCGGTCACGGTTTCTTTCGTGTTGTCCCAGCCGCGTTCCAGAGTGGATTCGGCTGTCGTATCGGCTGAAGCGTCGACCTGGATAATATAGGCGTAAGCCGGCGCAACGGACATCAAAGCAATCGCAGTGAGTGCGGTGAGCGTCTTGATTTTCATAGCTGATTCTCCTTCTTGATTCGCCATTCAGGGGGTAAACGCCTGACGCTTGATAACGGTTCCACCGTTATTTGCCCGGTTCAGGCGGACAGCCGCCATTCGTTTTCGCGGGTATTCTGCGCGGGGCATATATCGATGCAGTCAAATTTGCCCGTCCTGCTCTCGATCTGCGGGATAAGATCGCGCAGGTCGGCGATCAGGTTCATGAGTTTGCTGTCCATTCCTTTGGACGAATCGGCAGCCAGATCGAATCCCGCTTCCACGATCAGGATTTTCGAAGTCTTGCTCCGGCTTCCGAAATCCCGTTTAAGGCGGAAGGATTTGACAAGAGGGTGACGGATAGTACTGATCTCCATGCACACTGAAGGCATTGTTTGCTCCTTTTTATTGTTTCGAATAGGGCGCTCATGCTGAGTCAGTTCGGTAACGCCGTGATTTCAGTTCTGCATCCGTTGTGAAAAGATTTGTATTATTTTTGTAACGGGAACAAACCCCGGTCTTGCCCGTTTGCGGGGGACATTTCGGATCGCAACCCGGAATGTAAAACCCTACTTCTTCCTCCTCTCATAAGACCGCCTGAAAGGGCGGTCTTTTCTTTGGCAAAAGGAACACAGAGCAAGCGCGCACCGTTGGAATGCATGTATGGACAGAAGGAGGATTCCTCATGAAAAAACACTATTTTGCAGCGGCTGTGACGGCGGCCGTTATTTTAACATCCGGAGCGGTGGCCGCGGACGCCAAAACCGTGACCACGCGCACTATCGTGACTCAAATGGACCTGCCCCGCGGCGAGGCCGTATATTTCGACACGTTGGACATCAACCGGGACGGCATTCTTTCGATGGGCGAGGTCGGACGCAGGCTTTTCTACATTTTTGACACGGACGGCAATGAAGTGATCGATAATCTGGAGTTTGAACGCAATGCGGTCCTGACCCTGATCCCGATGGAAAAGAAAACTGTCGAACTGGTGGATCTGGACGATGACGGCGTAGCGGATCTTTCATCCTATGATTATGACAGCTTCGTCGCTAATTCCCGCCTTAGCAGATTCGATCAGAACTATGACGGGCTGTCCGCCCGCGATTTCATCGAAACCGGCTTTTTCACGCTGGACAGCGACGATAACAAAACGATCGATCTGGAAGAATGGGAAAGGGCCTATATAAATGAGGTCGCCTTTATTCATGATATTCCGGAGCAGTATAACCGCTAGACCGGCGGCAATGAAAAAATCATCCCGGAAACCGTACAACGGTTTCCGGGATTTTTTATCTAGCGCGCATCGGTCGCGTCATCGATTTCATCCTGCACTTCTTCCGTTACTTCATTGACGGAACCGGCCAGATCCTCGCCGGGGGTTTTGCGGTTATAATCCATGACCACGACGGCAAGAACGCAAAAAACAAGGACCGTAATAAAAATCAAAAGGTTTCTGTTGCGCATGGGTGTCTCCTTTCTATCTGTTTCGCAGGCTATTCTCCGTCAGCATGAATCCGGACAGGGCCGCGAGCAGCATCGCTGTCTTGGGATTGTCCCTGACCGGCTCTTCAAGTTCTGATTCAATGTCCCCGGCAATATCGACAACGGTCCTGACAAGATTTGTATGCTGATTATCCCTCTCTCTTGCCTTGCGCCGCTGCATATGGATCGCGGCCCCGAAGCCCAGCAGCGACAGCGCCATGACAGCGCAGGCCGCAAGCGCCGCCGCGGCGGGAAGGGTGAAGTCTTCCAGCAGCCAGGCGAACAGCGCGACCGCAAAAAATGCAAAGCCTATAAATCCCGCCATGACGGAAGCAAGGATCAGCGCCAGCGGGGCTTTGCTGAAGCCTTTTCCGTTGTTCATGGCCTGATCCAGGATCAGCCCCAAAATGCCGGCGCCGGCGCTGGGCATCCTATCTCCGGTCAAGGAAATAGTTCAAAAGAACGCCCGCGCAGAATGCCATGGTCAGGCTCTGGCCGGGATTGGCCTTCACCTGTTTTTCCACTTTTTCAAGGCCGTTCCGGAGCTTTTCCTCCGCACGCCGCTCCAGCGAATCGACCCGGTGTTCGCCGTTCTCTTTCAGGTGACGGGTCAGCGCAACGACGTTTGTTTTGAGGGAGCTTATATCTTCCCTGATGTGCTGGATCTCTTCGAAATCATCGGTCTCTGTTCTTTTTCTATTGGGCATGTTGATTCTCCTTTCCTTTTTCCTTAAACGGCCAACAAGAGGCCCATCGGCAAGGTTCCTGTTTTTCGCGTCGCGCGATTCGTTACAAAACTGAAACATAAAATTTCACAGCCGATACACGACCGCAAAACCAGCCATACAAACCGCTGTTAGGATCACATCATCAACAAAAAAGAATGGAGGATTTAGTCATGTTTCAACAGTGTGAACTGGTGGAGAATATCGAATGTCTGCGGAAATTCGCGATTCGTCTCACGGGTAATATGACTGACGCCGAAGACCTGGTTCAGGCGACGGTTTTAAGGGCGCTGGAAAAAAAGCATCTTTTCCAGACGGGCACAGATCTCCTTAAATGGACGTCGAAGATCATGTTTAACCTGTTCGTGACGGATTACCGCCGCAAGACGAAATTCGAAACGCAGTACGATCCGGAGAGCATTATCGAGCGTCAGAGCATCGATGCCTCGCAGGAGCGCGAACTTGAACTTTCCCGTGTACGGGAAGCGATGAAGCAGCTCTCCCCCGAGCATAGGAAGATTCTGGTTCTCGTCTGCATCAAGGGCCTGAAATACAAGGAAGTCTCCAACTTTCTGCACATCCCGGTAGGGACGGTGCGCTCGCGCCTTGCAAGGGCCAGGGACAACCTGCAATACATCATGGAAAAACGCATGGGCAAGGACCAGTTCATTCCTGCCCGCCTCACCAGCCAGGCGGCTGCCTAGCGGATACAAAAACAAATTCCAGCAAAAAAGCCCGGCTTTCAAGCCGGGCTTTTTATTATTGTCTATGCGCTTATATCGGAGGCGCGCGCCCCCGCAAAGCGTGTACGACCATGGCTATGACGAAGAGGACCAGAAACAGGACAAACAGAATTTGCGCTATTTCCGTGGAAATCGCGGCCACGCCGCCAAATCCCAGCAGGCCCGCTATGATAGCCACGACGAGAAATGTAAGAGCCCATCCAAGCATGATTGTTCTCCTTTCACTTCCTTAAGCCAACCGAAGGGGGAAAGAATTGTTCCTCCCCCTCATCGTCATCCCCGCGGCCCTGCGCATGGACCCCCGTCGTTTGTGTTCGCCTGCCAAGGGGTAGGCTCACCACGGGGGTGCCTTCTATCTTTTTGGGGGAAATTCTAATGATTTGTTTCGTCTTCGCTCGGATGCCAGCAATCGCGGATCAGGTTATTCCGGGTGATGATCTCATCAAGCCGCTCCAGCAGCAGGGGGTCTTTCAGGACGGCGGCCATGACTGCCCTTTTCTCGTCCTCGTCAAGCTCGTCGTCGGCGAGCGCCTGTAATTCCAGTTCGGTGACTTCCCGGCCCATGACCAGTCCTTTCGGGCAGGGGAACTCCAGCATGATGCAGGCTTTATAAGCGGGTTTATTTGAAAAGTTCAATTTCAACTCTCCTGTTGGCTTCCATAGTGACTTCGTCGTCGGTGGGAATGGTTGCGTTTCGCTCTCCCTGTGTTCGCAGCACAATGAGGGAGGAGGGCACGCCGTGGCGTTTCAGCGCGGCGGCGACCGCCTCTGCCCTTTTTTCGGCAAGATCCTCGTTATATGCGGCCGCCCCCGTCCGGTCGGTGAAACCGCTTATCCTGACGGCCGTAATATTTCCGCCGGTTATCTGCCGGGCGATCTGTTCCAGCGCGGACTGCGCCGGCTTTTTAACCGCTACGCTATTCAGGCCGAAATGGATTTTGTAGGAATCGACAAGCCTGCCCCGTACAGGACGATCTTCGTCGGGTTCGCAGCCGTTCAAGCATTCAAGCTGCACGATGGCTTCGTTCCAGCGCGCTTCGCATAGCCCGGATGTGTAAGCTTTCTTCCGCTCCTCCAGTTCCTCCAGCCAGCAATCGAACATAGCGTAGGCCGCGGCGGAATCGCGGGGAAAGGCGGTATGGGCATTATCGTCCATCCGGGTAAGCCGTTCATAAGCCGTCCATATCCGCGGGAAATTATCGGTATCGATGTCCCGGTCCCGGGGATTGTCGGGCCCCGCAAAATTTCCTTCGCGGGCCTTTGCGGCCTTCGCGGCAAAATGGGCCTTGTCCGTCAGGTCGAGTTTTCTGCCCTCCTGGGAAGCGAGTTTGCGGTATTCTTTTTCCAGCGCCGCGAAAAACGGCGTTGTTTCCGCGCCGGCGATATCTTTGGTTGTGTAAGTTGTACAGGAAATCATGGTCAGGCTGGCTGCTAAAAGGAACAGTGTAAAGGTCAGATTGCGGAAAATCCTCGTTGTGGTCATTTTATCAACCTGTTAACATTTGGCCTTGGAAAAGAGTTCCTGATTTATAAAAAAAAACCGGAGAATGCAAGGGTGTTTTTTCATATTTTGGCTTGAATTCAAAAACCGGATTTGCTATTTCCCGTTAAAGTTTGTATAAGAAAGACCATCTTTTTACTTTAGAGTTCTCTTAACTACCAAGGAAAGGAAATCTTTTCAGGCAGAAAGGAGGGTGCAAATGGATAAGTCTCATATTCTTGTGGTGGATGACGATCCCGAAGTCCAGAAAGTCGTCAGCAAATATCTGACTGACGATGGCTATATCATATATAAGGCCCTGACGGGGGCGGAATCCCTGGCCATTCTTAAGGAAAAGCAGATCGACCTGATCCTGCTGGACATGGTCTTGCCCGACAGCGACGGCCTGAAGCTTATGACCGAATACCGGAAAAGCACGGCCATTCCCATCATCGTGGTGAGCGGCAAGGGCGACGCGACGGACAAGGTGGTCGGCCTGGAAATGGGCGCCGACGATTATTTGACAAAACCTTTCCATTTAAGAGAGTTGTCCGCGCGGATCAAATCGGTGCTGCGCCGTTATTCAGCGCCGGAGCCGGCCAATGAAAACAAAACGGCCGGGGAAAAAATCTTTTTGTTCGGCAACTGGAAGATGGATTGCGGCAAATACGAGGTTTCCGCGGAAGACGGTGAATCCGTCCACCTTACCAGCGGGGAATTCCAGCTCCTGTTTACGCTTCTCAATTCGCCGGGACGCGTCCTGAAACGCGACCAGCTTTTCGAGATCACGCGCGGCGTCGATTACGATACATACGACCGCGCGGTCGATATCCAGATAGGCCGCCTGCGGAAAAAACTGGGCGACGATCCCTGCACTCCGACGCTTATCAAGACGGTGCGCGGTGTGGGATACATGTTCATCGGCGACGTCAAGGTGCAGCAACTCGCGGGCTAAAAAAATCAGGCTGCCCGGGTCAGGAGCAGCCTGAAGTTGTGTGAGTAGCAAGTTAGCAAGTAGCAAGTAAGCGAGTGTGGAGCGGAATAAGGTATTTCCACGTCATTCCGTCGCGCTGACCAACGAATGCGGCGCGCGTTGGTTCCTTGCTCTTTGTATGGTTTTACCCTTTAAGGGATTTCCGGACGTGCTTGGCAAGCTCCGCTCTCGTGAACGGCTTGGACAGCAGCGTGATATCTTTTTTCAGGGCGCCTTTTTCAAGCAGCGCGTTACTGGTGTAACCCGAAATATAAAGGGTCTTGACTTCCGGAAATTTCTTCCGGATTTCAACCGCCAGTTCCTCGCCGTTCATCCCCGGCATGACGATGTCCGTTACGAGAAGATCGAGGCTTTTCCTGCTTTTCATGCGCCTGAGCGCGCTGGGCCCGTCCTTGGCCGAGGTCACGCGGTAGCCAAGTTCCCGCAGCGTCGTCGCAAGATATTTCAGGACATCCGACTGGTCCTCGACGATAAGAAGGGATTCATCCCCCCCCCGCAGGTCTTCGGGTATTTTCCGGTCGTTCGCGATCGCGAGGATCTTTTTTTCCCTGGTGCTTCTGGGGAAATAAAGTTTTACCGTTGTGCCCTTGCCCGGCAGGCTTGAAATAGTGATGTGCCCTCCGGACTGCCGGGTAAAGCCGTACACCATGCTAAGCCCCAGCCCCGTGCCTTTGTCCACGTCCTTGGTGGTGAAGAAAGGCTCGAAAACCTGGTTGATGTCTTCCAGCGCGATGCCCGTGCCGTTGTCCGTAACCGAGATCATGATATATTCTCCCGGTTCCATGTCGGCAAACGGAGTGTTCCGGTCGTACGGGAAGGAAAAATTCTGTGTGATGACGGTGATTTTCCCCTCGCTGCCGGTGATGGCGTCCCGCGAGTTGATGGCAAGATTCAAAAGCGCGCTTTCAAATTGGGCGGGGTCGACATGGATATCCCACAAATGATTGTCCAGCACTGTTTCAATCGTCACATCCTCGCGCACCGCGCGGCGGATCAGTTCGATGATATCCGGCAGGCGCTCATTGATATTGAAAGTATCGGGTTTAAGGACCTGTTTGCGCGAGAATGCGAGAATCCTTTGCGTCAGGTTTTTGCCGCGCGCCACGGATTTCAGCGCGTCGTCGATCATTTCCTTCAGTTCCGGCTTGTCCTGCACACGCCGCTCGATCAGCTCCAGATTTCCTGAAATCACGATCAGCATGTTGTTGAAGTCATGCGCGATGCCGCCGCTCATCTTGCCGATCGTTTCCATGCGCTGCGCGTGGTTGAGCAGGTTTTCCATCTGTTTCCTGAAGGAAATGTCCCTGACGGTGATGATATTCATCGGCCTGTTGTTGAACGTGGCGGTTCCGATCAGAAACTCCACCGGGACGATAGACTTGTTCTTGTGAAACAATGTGATTTCGCGGGGGGTGGATTTGTAATCGCTGTCGCTGAAATTTTGCTGCTGTTCAAGAATATATTGCCAGTTTTCCTCTTCGACCGGTAACAGCCGCGCTATGTCTTTTCCCAGAACCTCGTCTTCCTTGTAACCGATAATGGTTTCGGCGCCGGGACTGAAGGATTCGATGATCCCGCTCATATCGACGATGATGATGCCGTCAATCATGCTGTCCATGATCGTCTGCAGATACTGGCTGGTATCGCGCAGCATGCTCTCGGTGCTGCGGATTTTTTCGATGCCCGAGGAGGACTCCCTTAAAAGGTGGTTGAGCGCGTGGGTCGCGCGGCCGATTTCGTCCTCATGCTCTACGTCCAGCACGTAATTCTTCGCGTTATCGGTATCAAGACTGGCGGAAGTCATGGCGTTCGTGATCCGGCGGACTGGGACGAAAATATCCAGAACGACAACCGCCAGAACGAAGGCGACGGTCAGAATCCCGCCCAGAATGAAAATGAGCGGAATTTTCTGAAGCGCAGTCGTTTTCTCAAGGGTTTCCGTCGAGGTATGGGCGAGCATCGTTTTAAGATTATTGCCGAGAGAATCAAGGCCTGCGTCTATCGAGCCAAGATCGGACATCGCCTGCTGGATCAATGCTTCCGTGCCGGAAGAATTGCCGCGATTCTCGATTATCAGGTTCGTGGCATTTTGAAGCGCGGCGATCTTTTCCTGTAGCGGGGCCACATGAATTTCCAGCGAAATTCCGGCAAGGCCGTTCAGGTTTTCATTCAGTCCCAGCAGGCTTTTATCGGCTTTTTCCCTGGTCTGCGGATTGGGTTGGTTCAGGAATGTCAGATAGCTCCAGCGCAACTGCCCGTATTCCTGGCTCGCGCTGTTCAAAACTGTCAGAGCCTGAATGATATCCGCCTGTCTCTCGATCAGGTCTTTATTGCTGTTAAGCGCCGTTTGCAGGGTAACGCCCGCGAAAACAAGCATCATGACAAGAAACGCCACGAGGATGAATATCTTCGCCCGGATCGAAAAGGGGATGAAGGGCCGGTTAAAAGCTGGAAAGGACGAAATACCCATTTACCGCAACCTTGCTTCTTTTTATTGCCCTGCAAAAAACCATATTCCGGACATGGATGTCAAGTATCCATAAGGGGACAAGGGAAGATGTCCAGCATCTTCCCTTGTCCTTGCTTGCGAGTGATTGGAGGTACTCGTAATGCTTTTAATAGCGTTCCTGGTCCCGGCCCTTTTCTGCGCCGGATTCATCTCTCGGCGGGGAAGAGGGGTTTTCTTTTCTGTTCCGGCGGGTTTGACCGGGCTGGTCCTTCTCACGGTTGGGGCCCGGAGGATTATTATTCGTGCTTCGCATAATCGTTCTCCTGTTGTTGCTCATGTTTTGCGCGAAGCCAATGATCTGGCACGGCCTAAGTTCCTCTTTATTCAATAAGAGTAAGAGAACTTTCCGGCGTCTCGCCTGTTGGCAAGATAAGGTCGATTTCAATTCCTGCAATCTATGAGACATTTGGCTCGTATTTTATCGGCTGTTAATTAACCTCTAAACCAGATGTGATAATATGAAAATGACGAAGTCTGCATTTTTCAATCGCCCTTCTAAAGCACGGGGAGCGGTTATGGTTCCCGAAAATTTTTAAAAATTTGCAGACAGGTGGATAAGCCCTGACTCAAGCCAATATTAATGAAGAGGAAGAATCGAAAGGGTTGGAGAAAAACATGATTGCACCCGATTTTCAGAAGAGCGGAAATCAGGATGAAAAAGAAGAAGTCAAAAAATCGCCGGCGGCTTGCCGGGTCCTTCTGGTTGAAGACGACATAGACGATCAGTTTCTTGGAAAAAAGAGGCTGGAGGCATCCGGGAAAGTCTCGGAAGTCCTGTGCTTCGCCAATGGTGAGGAACTGATCGAGTACATGGAAGAGCAGGGCTTTCACGACCGCTCGGTCGTGTGGTGGACGCCGACGGTCATCATCCTTGATTTGAATATGCCGAAAGTGAACGGCTTTGAAATTCTGAAAAGATTGAAATCCGACAGCTTCCTGCGCGAAATCCCGGTCGTCGTGGTGTCGGGAAACGCATCGCAGGAGAATGTCCGAAAGGCCTATGACCTGAAGGCAGACGCGTTTTTTACAAAACCGATGAATGTTTACAAGTTTCAAAGTTTTCTGGAACGAGGCTGGCAATGGCCGACAATGGATATGTGGATGCGGTAGGCGTCAGGAAAGGAGACAAACCGGTGTTCTCGATTGAAAGACCGCATCCCGGGATCTCTTTTGCCGCCTGCGCAGCCGCGGGAGAAAGCGGCGGCATGAAGAAAAAGAAAGTCGAAAAATATAATATATTCCTGGTCGAGGATGACCCGGATGACCGGTTGCTCGCGCTTAAAACGCTGAGGCAATCGGTCTATATCCAGGATATCCAGTGCTTCAGGAGCGGCGACAAACTGATCGAGCATTTCGTCAACGAAGGCTATTACAGCGGCAACCTGCTGCTCTACATGCCCACCATCATCCTGCTCGACATTCACATTCCGGGGACAAACGGCATTGAAATTCTGAAAAAGCTCAAGGAACATCCGGTCACCAGCGATATACCGGTTGTAATCATTACGGTCGACGATTCGAACGAAATGATTAACAAGGCCCGCCAGCTTAAGGCGAATGCGTTCGTAACCAAACCTTTGAATCTTGAACAGATCCACCAGGTGATATACACTGGCTGGGGGTGGCCGGACGGTCTTCCGCCTGACGAAATTTAAGGGAACCGGAAGCCGCGTCGCGAAGTTAGTGGCCCCGTTGATCGAATGAACGGCAAAATGGATTCATTAAAAATTCTGATCGTGGAAGACAGCTCGGCTGACAGGAAACTTTATAAAAGGTTCCTGACCCGCGACTCGCAGGACTTCCGGATATACGAAGTCGACAACGCCAATGACGGCATCGATTTTACAAGAAGAAACGTCGTCGATTGCATTATCCTCGATTACTATCTTCCCGATACGAACGGCCTCGATTTCATGAAAATGTTCCGGGAAGAAAGCCTCGCCCCCGAAACCGCCATCGTGATGGTGACGGGGCAGGGCAGCGAGGAAACGGCCGTGCAGGCTATGAAATCGGGGGCAGCCGATTACATCACCAAAAATAGCATAATCGAGGGCCTGTTCGTCCATACGATCATGAACGCGATCGAGCGCGCCCAGCTCCGCAAGAAAGTTGAGCAGTATCAGGAAAGTCTCGAACACTCCAACCAGGCGCTGTCCGATTTCGCCCATACGGTTTCCCATGATCTTAAAGCCCCGTTGCGGCGCATGATGTCTTTCTGCAAACTTCTGGAAGAGGAGGCGGGCGAAAAGCTTGACGGGGAAGCAAAAACATATGTAGAGCGAATATCCGCGAACGCAGGCAGGATGCAGAGATTCATCGACGATCTTCTGGCCTATTCCGGCGTCCTGCATTCCCATGAAGACCAGCAGGCGGTCGATCTCAACAAGACGGTGAAAGAAGTCATTGAAGTTCTTGATCCTGTAGTTCAGGAAAATGAAGCGCATATTACGGTGGAGGATTTGCCTGTGATCCCGGTTTATCCCACCAAGATACGCCAGCTTTTTCTGAACCTGATCTCAAACGCGATAAAATATCACGGCGAGCGCGTGCCGGTCATCCGCATCGGCTGCGATACGTCCGGCGACAAATACCTGTTTATCGTTCAGGACAATGGCATAGGGATCGCCCCGCAATACCATGAAGAGATATTCAGGGCGTTCGAGCGGCTCCATTCCCACGACGCGATCGAGGGGACGGGCCTCGGGCTGTCGATATGCCAAAAAGTCCTCGACCAGCATAACGGCGAAATCTGGGTTGAATCCGAGGAAGGCAAGGGCGCCAAATTCTTTTTCACGCTTCCCAAACCGGAGCCCGTCAGGAAAGAGAAGGAAGCGCCACAATATTCAGCCAGTAAGACTTTATCGTCTCGATGACTTCCCTGAACTTGTCCAGGTCTACCGGCTTCGTGATATAGCTGTTCGCCCCGTGCTGATAGCACTCATCGATATCTTTTTCCGAATCCGATGTCGTAAAAACTATGACGGGAATGGATTTCAGATTGTCGTTGGTCTTGACCTGCTTCAGTATTTCCCTGCCGCTGATCCCCGGTAAATTGAGGTCAAGCAGGATGAGGGCCGGCTTAAAGTTCTCATCGCCCGGCGTCTCGGCCTCTTTCAAAAATTCAAGAGCCTGCTGCCCGGTCTCGCAATGGCGGACCGGGTTCGTTATGCCTGTCTTTTTGAACAGCCGCTGCATGGTTTGAAAATCGGCCATGCTGTCCTCAACGACAAGAATGGGCAGGCTTGAATTAATAAGCTTATCCTTTACCATTTCGATGTTCCACATCGCGTCACCGGTCACATGAATTCTCCCATCATACAGCCAACGATGTTCATTATCAAATTATCCCGCTCATTCTCTTCATTTTTACAGGCATAAAAAAAGTTCCCTAAAAAAATTTCAATTTCGGCAATTTATTTTCCCCGCCTCGGCTTGTCACAATCGTTCAATTCAGGCCTTATTAATTGCATAAAAGTATAAAGAAAATCCGAGCAGGGAATTTAAGCGCGTATGACTGGACTTTGCAAAAGCTTTAAGTTTTTCACTGCAGGGGTTCTGGCTTTTATGCTTATTTCATCTTTCCCGGCTCACGCGCAAACTATTGATTATTTCGATTTGCCTCTCGCGCAACTGCTGGGCGCCGAAGTCGTATCCGTTTCCAAAAAACCTCAAAAGCTCGCGCAGTCTCCTGCTGCCGTCTATGTAATAACAGGTGAGGATATTATTCGTTCCGGGGTAACGAATATCCCGGACGCTTTGCGGATGGCCCCCGGGGTGCAGGTGGCGCAGGCGGATTCCAACTCCTGGGCGATCAGCATCCGGGGTTTTAACAACGTGCTGGCCAAAAGGCTTCTGGTCATGATCGACGGCCGGACCATATACAATACGCTGCACGGCGGGGTCTACTGGGAAGCGCATAACGTGGCGATGGGCAATATCGACCGCATCGAGATCGTGCGCGGGCCGGGCGGTTCGCTCTGGGGCGCGAATGCCGTCAACGGCGTTATCAATATAATCATGAAAAAAAGCTACCGAAATCAGGGAACGCGGATCACGGCAGGTTACGGCAGCCACGAGCGCGGCCTGATTACCGTAAACCATGGCGGCTCCTTTGCGGATGATAAATTTTACAATGTCTACGCCAGATATTTCGACCGCGACAACTACCGCAACCTGAGCGGCACAAGCGCGAACGACGAATGGGAAGGTTACCGGGCCGGCTGGCGCACCGATTGGGGCGATTATTTGAGTATTTCCGGCGATATATACCGGTCAGGGGCAGACCAGAATTTTGAGCGTTTTTCTTTAACGCCTCCTTTTGAAACTGCCGACTCCGAAACGGCAGTAAACAAGGGCGGCAACATTACCGGAAATTTTAGAAAACCGCTTGAGAACGGCGCCGAAGTAAGTCTGCGGACGTATTTCGATTATGCCTCGCGCGATGAAAATATTCTCAGCGATGAAAGATACATTTTCGATATCGAAACTCAATATAATTTTCAGCCGCTGGGCAGGCACGAATTTATTGCGGGCGCAGGCGTAAGGAATATCCGGGATGACCTTGCCGGTACCGAACTGACGGTTTTTAGCCCCGCCAGCCGTGAAGATTTTAACTTCAGCGGGTTTCTGCAGGACCGGATAATTATCGTTCCCGATGAATGGGATCTGACCCTGGGATCCAAGTTCGAACATAATTTTTATACCGGTTTTGAATTTCAGCCCACGGCAAGGCTTCAGTGGCTTCCCGATGAGGATCAGACTGTCTGGGCGTCGGTTTCACGCGCCGTGAGTACGCCGACGCGTATAGAACGGGATCTTGATATAACCAATCTCGTTGTTCCTCCCGGCTTGTTGAGCCCAACTCCCGCGCTGGTGACGTTGGCAAACAATAAAAGTTTCGATTCCGAAAAGATGATCGCTTACGAACTGGGGTACAGGAACCGGATTACGTCCGGGTTGTCGCTGGATGCTGCCCTGTTTTATAACGAATATCACGACATGTTGAGTGTCGAGGCCGCTGGCGTTACACCCGTTGCCGGCCCGCCGGCCCATGTCCTGGTTCCTCTGGTCGCCCGGAACGATCAATCGGCGGAGACATACGGCGGCGAGCTTGTTCTCAATTGGAACGTAAACAGCGAATGGAAACTTACGGGCGCATACAGTTATCTGGAAGTTTTCGTGCACGCCCCGGATGTTCTGGGATTTAGCCAGGAGCTTGAAGAAGACGATGCGCCTGCCCATCAGGCAAGCATTCAGTCTTCATGGAATATCAGCAAAACCCTTAATCTGGATACGAATCTTTATTACGTCGACAGCCTTCCCCGGTTCGGCATCGGCGATTATGTGCGCCTTGATGCCAGCCTCGGCTGGCGTATTCACAAGAATGTAAGGTTTAATTTGGTGGGTCAGAACCTGGCCGAGGAAGCTCACCGCGAATGGGACGCCGTCGACTCCGTCAATGCAGCGGAAATTGAACGAAGCGTATTTGGAAATTTTACATGGGAATTTTAGTGAATAGAATATGCAAGATATTGCTTCTGGCAGGGTTTCTGATGCTTCCAGTCTCTGCGCATGGAGCATGGGCGCAGGGCGACCCGGTTCAACTGTACGAACAAAAAATCAAAGCCGGTCTAGTTTACAACTTCCTGAAGTCGACCTCATGGCCGGATATCGCGCAACCCGGCACGGAGCAAAACATAAAATTGAAAGTATGCCTGTTTGGCGGCGACCCGTTCGACGGCTATCTTCTCCCGATGGAAGGCCGGACCGCGCAGCGTCATACGATTACAATCAGCCAATCAATATCTTTCAATGATATTGACGGATGCCGCGTGCTTTTTGTCAACAGGAATGAAGAAACCGCGCTGCCGGAACTGTTTGAGCATCTGGAAGGAAAAAGCATACTGACCATCAGCGACATGGAAGGATTTTCAGAGCAGGGCGGAATGATCGAGCTTGCCACTGAAAAGGACCGAAGAGTCCATATTATAATTAATAAAAAGGCCCTGGAATCAGCAGGTCTGGACATTCAGGACAGTCTGATGAAACTTGCGCAACTGATCGAATGACCGAGCTGGGTAATTATGTGGGGCCCTCATTTTTCCATTCGAACGACATTACTCGCCGTAATCGGGCTTATGAATCTGTTTATTACGATTCTTGTTGCTACCGATCTTTACGACGCGTGGGTCAAGCATAGGCAGATCCGTCTGCTGCGGGACAATGCTATCATCAGCAATATATTATATAATGCCGATAAATACTTTTCTCTGGAACGCGGCGTGGCAATGTCTGTTTTATATGCTCCGCCCGATGCCGTGGACGAGCTGTTCAGGGAATTGGACGAACACCGGACTCTGGCGGACGGGTATCTGGAACGGGCCCTGGATTATCTTGAACGCGAAACAGCTTATGAAATTCCCGCCTCAATTAAGAAAATACGAGAGGAGCATAATGAACTGAAGGATCTCCGGGCAAAACTCGACAACACGAAAACCGACCCGTCCCGGCCGCGCGTCCGGCAGCTTCTGGACGATTACTTCGATATCGCGACCAGCCTTGCCGTCGATATCGGAGACATAATCCAGGCCTATACTCTTCTTACGGCCAATGTGGACGCAGGCGTATTGCAGCAGGTCAGGCTGAAACATGCGATATGGCGCATAACAGAATACGCGGGAAGGGAATACGCGGTCATAGGCCCTCTGGTGGCCGTGGGAGAATATCCGGCGCCGGAGCTTCGCAACGAACTCCATCGATGGCGGGGCTATATTGATTATGGTTGGGATAGCGCCCGCATCCTGGTTCAGGGAAGCGGCCTGACGAACGAGCTTAAGCCTTATATGGATGAAGCAGAATCACATTATTTTCTGACATTCGAGTCCATCAAGGAAATTTTTTACGACCCCGCCGCGCAATCGCTGGAAGCGCCGTATCCGATCGGCCTCGAACTGTGGCTTGAGATGGCGACGCAGGCTATTGATTCTTTTCGTGCGATGCAAGACGCCATCCTGGAGCAAAGCCAGCATTATATCGACGGCATGGAGAATAAAGCCCAAAGAGAAATATTATTCAGCCTGACCATGTTTTTGTCCGCTCTCGCATTGAGTCTGTATTCCGGATTTGTTGTGATATACCGGGTGATCCGCCCGGTGAACACGATGATAGGCGCGCTTTTCAAGGCGATTCAGGGAGAGGCTTATGAACCTCCGCTCGGTCGTTCCTATGCCGATGAAATAGGAAAGCTGGGCCGGATTCTTGACGTGTTTCAGGAACAGGCAAGGGAGCTGGAGGAGCGCAGGCGCTATCTCAAAACCGTTCTGGCAACAATGCTGGACGCCATCATTACCATCGACTCTGAAGGCGGCATCCAGATGATTAACCCGGCGGCGGAGAAAATATTCGGTTACGAGGAATTTGAACTCATCGGAAAAAACGTGACGCTTCTCATGCCGGAAAAATATGTGCAACGGCACAGGGATGGCATGAAGCATTATTTTGAAACCGGCGAAGCCAGGGTAATTGGAAAAAACACCGAGATGGAAGGACGCCGGAAAAATGGCGAGATATTCCCGCTGGAAATTGCGATCATGGAGATGAGCAAAGATCATGAAAGATTGTTTGTCGGAGTGCTTCGGGACATCACCCAGCGCAAAATGGCGGAAGACCAGATAAAACGGTCGATGGCCGATCTTGAAAGAAGCAACAGCGAACTCGACGATTTCGCCTATATCGCATCTCACGATTTGAAAGAGCCGCTTCGCGGCCTGCACAATTTTTCCGGGTTTCTGATCGAGGACTATCAGGACAAGCTGGATGACGAAGGAAAGGATATGCTGAAGACGATCGCTTCCCTCACGCAACAGATGGAAGGGCTAATCAACGCGCTTCTGCATTATTCGCGGCTAGGCAGGACGGAACTGTCGATACAGCAAACAAATCTCAGGGAAATCGTTCAGTCCGTCCTGAGCATGTTTTCGATCACAATAGATCAGAAGGGCGCTAAAATTTCAGTGCATGATTTACCCACTCTCATTTGCGACCATGTGCGTATAAAAGAAGTATTCCAGAATTTGATCGGCAACGCGCTAAAATACAACGATAAGAAAACACCGGAAATTGAAGTCGGATTCACACGGGATCATCCCGGAATGGAAGGAACCGGGGTGTTCTATGTCAGGGACAATGGCATAGGCATCGAGGAAAGGAATTTGAACTCAATATTCAAGATTTTCCGAAGGCTGCATCCTCATCACGCATTTGGCGGCGGCACGGGATCCGGGCTGACGATTGCCAAGAAAATCATCAATCAGCATGGCGGAGAGATCTGGGTCGAATCTGAAGGGCTGGGCAAGGGAACGACTTTTTATTTCACGATCCCGCCGCAAATAAAGAAAAAGATCGACGGCATACGGGTAGAGGCGGTTACCTAATTCGCGGGCACGCACAGTTCCCAAATTCTGCTTTCCAGGTCTTTCAGGAAAAACGGCTTGGACAAGTAGCCATCCATGCCTGCCCGCAGGCAAAGCAGCCTGTCGTCATTGGTGGCGCGCCCGGTCAGGCCGATGATGGGAACAGGGGGGCGGGATTGCGCTTTTTCATACTCCCGTATGCGCCGCGCTGTTTCCATGCCGTCGATTCCGGGCATCTGGATGTCCATCATGACAAGGCTGAATTCGTTCCGGGCAATGAGTAGAAGGGCTTCCATGCCGCTCTCGGCCACGCTGCACGCATAGCCCAGTTCCATAAGCAGGGATTTTTCGATTTTACCGCTTGGCTTGTCGTCGTCTACGACAAGCGCGTATGGCTTTTTATTAAGCATCCCGTTTCTCCCAGTTTTTTATATTTTTTATTTTAACCATAAAGGATTTCGGGCTTTTAGCAAACGAGAAAATTTATCGCCTGCGTGTTATAAAAAAAGCCCCTTCCATGTCCGGAAGGGGCTTTTTGTCAAAATCTTTTTTTCATCATGCCGCTTTACGTCCGGTCGCAAGATGCACCATGTCGGCTACTTCGCGGTCATCGGCATCGCTTCTCAGGGCATGGCCAAAACTCAGTATGCCTGTAATGCGTTTATCGTTGTTGCAAACGACGAGCCTGCTGACATTGTGTTTTTTCATGGCCGCGGCCGCGTCTTTCAATGTGTCGTCTTCACGGCAGGTATAAAGATCGGATGTCATGTAATCCCTGACAATGGCAATGGCCGGATCGTCGCCGTTGGCGATCGCCCGGATGACGATATCACGGTCGGTGATGATCCCTTCGGCCTGCTCTGTCATGCCCACAGGAAGAACCCCGCAGTTTATTTCCTTCATTTTCTGCGCAGCCTCCAGCAGCGTCGCATCGGGGCTGATCATTTCAGGATTTTGTTCCATGATATCCTTGAGCTTGGTCTTCGACATTGAATTCTCCTTTGATAGCAGTTAGCGCCCTCTCGTCTTCGCAGGACCGGATTTTTCTCCTTCTACGGGATATGAGGCTTCCTTCCATTCCTTCATGCCTCCTTCGTAAGCGCGGACATCCGTAAATCCTTCTTCTTCAAGCGCTTTTGCCGCGTTAGCGGAAGCGGGGCAATCGACGCTTGCGCAATAGGTGACGATAAACTCATCTTTTGATCCGGCAAGCGCTTCGACCTTGCCGGCGAACTCGGTGTTGTCATCGTCGTATGGAATATTGTGGGAGCCGGGAATATGCTCGTCTTCGAAGCTTTCTTCGGACAGAACATTTACAAGAGTGAAATTCTGGCTTTCGTCCAGGCGTTGCCTTAATTCATCGCGGCTGATCGTTCTCATCGTGCCCTCCTTTTTTTCATTGACGCAAAAACCAACCGCTTCCCGAGCCATAAAGTTCCGGAGCAGGCAGTTTCCTGCCTGCTCCGTCAAATATTGCCTCCCGTGATTGAGACCGGTTCCGTTTAATCCATGGAACCGCTGGTATCCGTTTCAGTGCTGTCGGTGGTGTCGGGAGTCTGCATTGCTCCCGCGCCGGCGCCGGCTTCCATGCCCAGCTCGGCAAGGGTTTCAGACGTGGCGGTTCCCGTCACTGCAAGGTCGTTGTCTTCCTGGAATTCACGCAACGCCGCTTCGGTCTGGGAATCCATGATGCCGTCGGTCAGGCTGATCGAGTAGCCCCGGTTGCTCAGGGTCTGCTCCAGCTGTTGCACCTGTTCGGTGTTAAGTTGCGCTTCAGCGCCTGTGGCGCCGGTTGCGCCGGTATCCGCAGATCCCGTCGTTCCGGTCGTCGTATCGGCGTCAAAAGTGGTCGTTCCGGTTGTGCCGGTATCCGGCGCGGTCGTCGTCCCGGTGTCCTGAGCCATGGCGGCGCCGGACAGGGTAATGACTGCTGCGGTAACGAGCAGCGCATTCAAAAGGGGTTTCATGGCTTTCATAATTTTTTCTCCTTTAGCTGATTTCAACGTTCGGGGGTGTAAACGCGGGTATTGGAAATAAAGTTTCACTTTATTTTTCGCGGCAAGCCAAAGCCAGCTCAGGCAGCCCGTTTGCGGGCTTCCTCATAAATCCCTTCGCGGGCGAGAACGAGCAGGGTCTCATCCGTTTTTTCCTCTTCGATAAGGGACTGGTTGAGCATCTCGCCAATCTGCGTATGGCCAAGTTCCATCGCGAGCGAGGAGAGCGAGGAGTAGGTTGCTATTTCATAATGCTTTATTTTCCGCACGGAGGTTACCAGCGCGACGTCGAGAACTTTTTTGTCCCTTATGCCGCCGATGGATTCACGGAATTCGGCGATGATCCCGCGTATGGCTTCATTGCGTTTTACGGAACGGGGAAGACCCAGTATGTCGGTAATTCTGTTCAGGCGCTTCATCTGCCATTCCGTTTCGTTGCGGTGCTGGCGCAGGATTTCCGCAAGGGCTTCGTTCCCGGCATAATCCGCAAGTCCCGGAAGAATTCTGCAGAGAATTCTTTCGGCATCGTAAATGGCGGACAGCGTTGATCCGAACAGATCCTGAAGATTGTTTATTTCCATTATTTTATTCCTTCTGAGCGGGTTTTTTAAGGTCATTTAAACGTCCGCAAATCCGGAAGGTTCCGCGTAAAGCGAGGAACGTCTTCGCGCCCGATCCGCTATCCCTGATTTTCCCACGTGACGGAGCGGTAAAGGAACTTTACGTCACCGCCAGCCCTGCGCGAGAAAACAGGACCGCTGTTTTTCAGCCATGCTTCTATCGCGGGATCGTGAAAGCGGCTGTTATAGACTTCCAGCCATGCAAAATGTTCGGATGACATCTGGCTGACGGGCTCCTGTGCGGTCTCGGCCTGCTGCGCGAAGGTAGATGGATCTTTTATTCCTTCAAAAACGCGCTGCGCGGCCTTGCGGAGAATGCCGTCCCGCAGTTCATATAGATCTTCGCCGCTCCTTGCCGCCGTTTCGGCGATCAGGACAAGAGGGGTCAGGGCAAACACATGATAATGAAGCGCTTTTTTCCCTCTTCCCATTTCCAGAGGAAGGGTTCCGTCCTCGCGGATCTGGGTAAGGATGGCATACTTGGCCTTGCCGACGCCCCATCTATAGAGCGCCGCGTCGTCAAGGGCGAGCGCCGTCGCCGTCACCGCCCATGCCGCCCAGTAAAGATGATTGTTCTGAAAGCGCACGGATGAAGTGGCGCTGCCGGAGTAATCTTTCATAACTTCCTGCGCGACTTTCAGTAGCCATGCTTCCACTTCCTTCTCCTGTTGTTTGTCCAGCGCGGGAGAAGACTTGATCTGTCCGTATGCGGAAGAGACCACGGCAAGCCCCCATTGCCTTATGAACTCTCCCTGCGTATTCGATTTGCCGAGATAGGCATCCCCCGCAGCCCATTCATGCAGCCAGCCGAGCGCGCATTGCGCAATGGCGTCGTTTTCCCGGCCAGACCGGAGATATCCATTCGACATCATAATCAGCTCGTTCTCGAACTTGCGCAGGCTTTCCGTCTGGCTCCTGTATTTTTTATGGGCTTTCTTGTTCACTTCGGCCCGTTGCTGGTCCGATTTCTTGTAATAGCTTTTAAATTTCAGGGTCTGCGGCGGCTTGGCAGGGGAGGGGCGGCATTTAAATTCGTTTACTTTCACTTCGGCAACTTTCCGTTCAGGAATCGGCGCGTCTTCCTGCCGTGAAGGCCGGACGGATTGCACGTTCGCCGTCCCGCCGGTCTCCACGCAGGCGGACAGCGAAAATGCAAACACGGTTACAGCTATTAATAAATACGTTCTCAAAACCTGAACTTGATTTCGGTGAATACCCGAAATGCCTCATCGTTATCATTGGGAGAATACGCTTCACCCGGAAAAAAACTCCCTGCGACGAACCTGAAATCGATATCTTTTGTATAAGGCAGGCCGAAATCGAACTCATCGTCGAGATCGATATTCAGGACGAAATCGATCGCATCGCCGATATGATCGTCGGTCCCGTTAAGGGGCGCGGAAATGCCGCTGGAGCGCAGCCTTGTCGCGTCTTCCGCCAGTTGATAGTTGAACCAGGTAAGGCTGATGTCCGTAGCGCCCGTTACCGGATAGGCGGCCCCCGCGTGAAAGACATGGATGTTGGAAAGCTCCGGCTTCAGGACTTCGCCATAATTTTTCTGCTGCTGCCGCTCAAGCCCTGTGCGGCTGGAACTGCCCTGGATATCGGTCTGGCGGAATGACTCGTCATCGCCATCGGCGGGGTTATCATCCCCCGATCCGTAAGCATAGCCGCCATAGACGACCGTTCCGCCTTTTTCCATCGGGTCGGCGATCAGGCTGCCGTCGAAAGCCCAGGCCATGACATCGACGTTTGTCGAACCTGTCACGGTGCGGTTGTTTCCAGGGCCGGCGACAGAAGTAAGATTATCCTGCTCTCCTGTCAGCCCGATGATGTCAGCGCGGTACTTAAGCACGCTGGCGGGGCCGGCATCGTGAAACTCGCCGGCGGCTCTTATTCCCGCCCAGGTACCTTTAAAGTCTTCGTTATCGCGGTCGTTTGCGTCTATCGTGCTGCCAACAGATTCAAGGCCCGAATGGTCATCCTCGTAAAGGAAGCGGCCCTCCAGAAAATGGCCGTACAGATACTGCCATGAAACTTCGCCCAGAGTACGGAACCGGTCTTCGTCGCTTTCGGTGAAATCGCCGTCTTCGGTGCGGTACGATGTCATGTTTTCTCCTGCCGCGATGAAAGCGTTCAGGAGCGTGGTATTGTAATTGACCCGCACAAGGTCGTTATCGCTGTTCCACCAGATGGAACGCGGCTCTCTTACTCTCTGGCGACCGACGCGGACTGAAAGGGGAACGACGCCGAACAGGTTCTGCTTTTCTATGAACAGCTCGCGCAATTCCAGAAACGCATCTTCAGCGGTGTCGCCGGCGTCGTTGTCTTCATCGCTGAAACCTGCGTCTCCGTCGATATTAAGCGCGCGGCCATAAAAGAAGCCAACCAGATCATCGGCAATATCGCCTTTGACGATAAGCTGGAACTGTTCGGACAGGCTGTGTTCCGTTTCCAGATTTTGGGTTCCAAGATCCGTGTTGTCTTCCATGTCGTATTGCAGCGTCACGCGGGGATCGATAGTTATGCGACCGGACTCCTGCGCCACGGCGGGAGAGGTAATCGCGAGAGAGCACAGGGTCAGGCCTGCGATGGTTCCTGAAAAAATGCGCATGAGACAGTACCTTCTATGTTGTTTTTTACAGGGTAGGATCGGAAATTAATTGGCCGAGCGTAAGGGGCGTTCCGGATTTTTCCTTAAGACGCGCTTCATCCTGCGTGACATCGATGCCCGCCAGCTTTGCCAGAGTATAAAACTCGGAAGCTTTTTTCAGATCCATCGGAACCTCTTTTCCGTTCTCATACAGTTTTCCAAGCTGCTGCCAGGCGCGCGGATAGTCCCTTCCACCCGCCTGCGTGTAAAGGGCAAGCGCAAGGGGAATGTTTTTGGGAACCAGTTTTCCTCTTTCATAAAGTTTTCCGCGGCTGTAATCGGCCCGTCCGTATCCAAGGGCGGCGGACCGTTCATAATAATCGTCGGCAATCTTGCCGTTCTGCGGCACACCTTTTCCTTCCTCATGCGCCTTGCCCAGTTCAAACAGGGCATTGGGATCATTCTTTTCTGCCGCTTTGTAAAGCAGCGTGATTCCGTCCTGGGGATTGTAGGTGTTTTCCTTTGAATTCAGCGTCAGCGCGCCAAGTTTTGTCTGGGCGCCGGGAATGTAGCGTTCCGCCCTGGAATCGCCTCCCTGCTTCGCCTCCTCGAACAGCGCGAGGGCCATTGCCGGGTCTGCTTTCGTGCCGCGTCCGGAAAGATAAAGCCTTCCCAGTTCCGTTTTGGCTTCGGGAACGCCGAATTTTGCGAGTTCGCTGTAATGCGCAAACGCGGTATCATAGTCTTCATCGCTGTAGGCTTGCTTGCCTGTGTTCATGTCGGCGGGCTGATGCGCACAGCCGCCGAGCACAAGCGCGGTCATTCCTGCGAGAAGGATGTGGTTTGCCCTCATCTTACGCTCCTTTGCCTCAGGCGGCATGAACTTTCTGGCTGCCGTCTGAAATTTGCTTGCGGGCAGGGTTGGAAAGCGGCTTCCTGCGGGAAGGAGCCGTCACCGCTGCCCGGTTTTGACTTACTGTTTGCAACTCATAGATTTTTAAAACTCCGGAACCGGAATTCGTTACGCAGAAATTTGTCCCTCTGGCCATGCGGAATGTCTCGTCTTTTGAAAGTTCGGTAACGCTGCCGTCCACTTCCACGGCGGCGATTCCCGCGGCGACGATCCACTGCGTCGAATGGTCGTTTATCGTTCCGGAGATTTTGTTTTCCGGTCTGATAACGTTTTCAAAAAGCTTCATGCCCGAAGCGGAGACGATCAGGCGCCGCTGGCCCCAGCCATGCTGCAAGGTGTCGGAACTCACGGTCTCCCTGCGGTTGCTCTGCTGCAGCTTCTGGACAAGCGCCTTGATTGAATCGTTGCTTTTCTTGTCGGCAATAAGAAGGGAATCGCCGGTTTCGATGACGATGATGTCTTCCAGACCGACGCAGGTAACCAGCCGGTCCTCCGCAAGGATCATTGAATTTTTTGTATCGTGGCAAAGTACATTGCCATTGCAGGCGTTGCCATGCTGGTCTTTTTCTTTTATTTCCCAAAGGCTTTCCCAGCAGCCGATATCGGACCACTGCGGATCGCATGGAACGACGGCGATGTTTTCCGCTTTTTCAAGAACGGCTTTTTCAAATGGCTCTTCCTTTACCGCGCCATAAGTCATGAGCGCCGGGCGGTCGGGGCGCGTGGATTCCATCATCGCGTTCCGGACGACGATCCACGTTTGCGGCGCGAACATGCAAAAACCCTCGCGGCCGGTTCTGGCCTGGAACAGATGCATTCCGCTGCTCCACAGATAATCTTTTGCCTTTACAAGCTTTTCAGCTTTTTCATAGGAAGGTTTTTCAACGAATGATTTTACTCCATAGACTTCGGAGCCATTGAGGCGCTTTGACTTGCGGACATAGCCATAGCCCGTCTCAGGTCTGGTCGGATGAATCCCGAACGTAACCATATAGCCGTCTTCCGCCGCCTCGGCGGCCTTATCGACCGCTTCGGCAAGGCAGGCCTCATCGCCGATGTAATGATCGGAGGGCAGTATCCAGAGAATGGCGTCTTCACCGAAATTATCCTGCACATAATGGATGGCGAAGGCCGTGGCCGCGGAGGTATTTCTTGCCTGCGGCTCCAGCAGGAGATGACGCGAAAGAGCGGGGGACACTTCCCCCAGCTGGCGTTTCGTTTCATCATGCATCCCGCGCAGGGTGATAGTCACCAGGTCAGAGCCGTCCGTGCCCAGAACGCTCATGATCCTCTTTGCCGTTTTTTGCAGAAGAGTATCGTCATCCATGAGCCTTAGAAACTGTTTCGGGGTTTCCTTCCTGCTGATCGGCCAGAGCCTCGTGCCGGAGCCGCCGCACAGGATTACGGGCACAATTTTGCGCATGGTTTTTCTCTCTGAATTGCGCATGACTATCCTCTTTATTTTTGCTAGGTGTTTGATAACCTTTAAATGACCGGCCATGTCTTTTGGTTCCGGATGAAATTGTCCTCAGTTCACTAAAAATTCTACATAAGCAAGGCGGCCGGTCAGCGTGGACGGGATGGCCTTTTTAGTCTTGATCTTGACCTGCGTCATTTCCTTATCAAGGACCGGGGTCATGAACTCGGTCACGTTTCCCTCGATGAATTCGCTTTCGCCGGCGATCTTGATGCGGGCATCGTCCTGAAGTTTGAGGCGATAAATCTGTTCCGGCTTCAGGCTGGCCGTTACCCACATGTAATCGTTGATCGGCTGCAGCTCGAAAATCGGCGCGCCGATCGCAAGGAATTCGCCGTCCTGCGGATATTGCTTGACGATCAGGCAGTCGCAGGGGCTTTCAATGGTGACGTCCTGCGGCTCCGGCGTTACGCCGCCGGAAGCGGTCGCCGATCCGCCCGCCTTGAGAATGGCTATGGCCTGCCCTTTCGTAACCTGTTCCGTGCCCTTGGCGAGGGCGGAATAAAACTTTCCGTTTCCCTGCGCGCTGGCTGTATAAACATTGCCTTCGACGATTCCCATATAGGATTTTACGATCAACGTATTCTCGTAAATATTCCCCAGCAACAAAAAGAGCCCCAAAGCGCCCGCCACCGCGATAGCCGCAAGGGGGACTGTCCGGGCGATAAAACCCTTTGAGTATTTTTCTTTTCCTTCGTCCTCTTCCCTCGCGCTAATGAAATCATTGCGGGAAGCAACCGCGATAATGTCTTCTTCGGTGACAATCAGGCCGGAAAGATGGGATTTGACGACATGCTGAATCATGGAAACCTGACGCGGAGTCATATTCTCGAACCGGAAACCGGCTCTCTTTTTATCTGCGCGGTTGTAAACCGGTTCAAGCTTCACCTTCAGATTGAAAGAAAAGCTTTCAAAGGGAAACAGGAGCGTTCCTTCTTTTTCTTTAAGGTCATCGATAAAATTTTTATCGGTTTTGATTCCTATTCCTCCCGCGGAAAGATCGGCAATCCGGTAGGTGTTTTTACCTATCCTGAAAGCTGCGGGAATTTGTATGCGCACATGCTGGCGCTGCACTTCCGCTTCATGAACAAGAGTTGGTTTTTTTGCTGTGCTTGCCTGAGTCATTCTTACTCTGTTCCTTTATGCAATTCCTGTGTGGGTATTTTTGGGCTTTGCTATTCGCCGAATAAGAACAAGGAATTACGAATTAAAGTTCCCAAAAACTTTTCTGTTTTTCGGCAAGCCGCGCTGGTCAACGTTTTCCGATAAATATTAACGCCTTGTTATATATTCGGGGGTCATCATGGAAGAACAACCCCAACCTCAATTAACTTTCCAAACGGAGTAATGTTCCATGGCTACTAATCTTGCGTTCATTGCGCACGACGCAGTGAAGATGACTTACACCATTCAACCGGGTGCTTCCACGGCAGATATCCAGGGCCTTCTGAACAGCGCTGAAAAGGGAACGACTTTCTTGTTCGCTGCGGGGACTCACAGGATAACCGATACGCTGGAAGTGGATACCGGCAACATCACGATCAAAGGCGCGGGAGAAGACAAAACGACTCTTCTGTTCGACATGGCGCCCGGCTACGGCATCCATGTGCAGGGCTCCGACGGCAGTTACAACGGAAAACTCTCGGGCGACATATCAAAAGGCGACACCACGATTACGCTGCAAAATGCCTCCGGCCTGAAAGCCGGAGATTTCCTGAAGATCGAGCAGGGAAACACCGATGAATGGTTGAAAGCCAACGGCTATGAGAACGTCGTCGGCACCGACTATCAGGACAAGCTGGCGATCAACGAAACGCTGGTTGAAATCAAGTCGGTCAGCGGCAACACCGTGAGCCTGAAGACGCCGATCACGCACGATATGGATTCGGCGGTGACGACCGTGAAGACGATGAACCTTCTCAGGGACGTCCACCTTTCGGATTTCAAGGTGACTTACAATCTTGGCACACCAGACCCCGACAACTTCGCGAGCGAGGAGCCGCAATGGGAAGGAAAGATCGCCGTCTACATTGAAAAGACTGTCGATGCCGATGTGCAGAATGTCAGCATCATCAACGCTCCCGGTCACAGCATGGAGTTCCGGACGGCGCTGAGCCCGAACGTCAATAACTATCACGCCGACGGTTCGCACAACAAAGGGCCCACCGGCGACGGCTATGGCATCCAGGCGACCGAAACCTATTACGGCACGTTTACCAATCTGGATATCCAGAACACACGCCATGCATTCGTCTTTTCGGCATGGCACACGGAAGTCGGAAATGAAGTCCATATCCTGTCGACCAATCGCGACATCAATTTCCACGGCGGGCCCGACTACGATAACAATGTCGTCGTCGAAAGCGATATCTACCGCAGCGGCGACACGATCTGGCGGCTCGTCAGCCCCGGCGGCAGCCAGCATCCGTTCACCGACATCTATGGCGATAACACCATTGTCTTCGGCGTAGCGAGCGGCGGAGAAAAGCAGGATGAAATCTATGGCTGGGATCTTGGCGCATGGCTCGACGGCGGCGCCGGCAACGACATTATTCATGGCGGTACCGGCAACGACGTGATCCTGTCCGGAAAAGGGTTTGATCTCATCACTCTGGGCGGTGGAAAGGATATCATCGCCTTCCGGCCCGGCGACGGCCGCGATGATATCAGCGGCTTCGGTACTGACGATAAAATCGTGCTCGACAATTTTCTGGACGTAAGCTCTTTCAGCAATGTCGGCATTAGCGGCGCAACCGATACCACGATCACGGTCAACGGCGAGCGGATTGCTATCCTGAAAGGCATAGCGGCAAGCCAGTTGACGGCGGGCAATTTTATCTTCAACGATGATGATTATTTCACGCCGCCCCAGCCCGCCGACTACGATCCCGGAGTCGATCCGGGGCCAGGCCCGGAGCCGGAACCAGAACCGGAGCCGCAGCCGCAGCCTGAACCCGAACCGGAGCCTCAGCCGGGAACCGGCATTACCGCGAACGCAAGTTCAAAAATCGAAACGATTGCGGGAACCACGGGCGGCGATACGGTTTCGGGCTATGCGGGTCAAATCAACACCGGCGATGCCATCAATCTCGGCGCGGGATTTGATACGCTCAAGATATTGTCCGGGTCATGGACGTTCGACAGCAAGCTTTATCAAAAGCTGTCGGGGATCGACCATCTGGATCTGACGGCGCCCAACGACCGGGCCAAGGTCATTCTTGACAAGTCTTTTCTGCAACGGACGGACAAGAGCGAACTGACCATCAGCTTCGGTTCGGACAAGGGCGTGGTGGATGCGAGCGCGCTTGGCGGCGAGTATTCGCTGACATGGCAGGGCAACACCGCGAAGGTAACGCTTAAGTCCTTGCCGCCTCCGGAGCCTCCGCCGGTGGAAGGAAAAATCTACAGCGCCGGTTCAAAGACGGATTCCATCACGGGAACCAGCGGCAACGACACGGTTCAGGCCTATAACAGCCAGCTGAATACTGCCGATAAATACGACATGAAAGGGGGACACGACATACTTCTCTTCCGCTCCGGCAGCGTCGATTTCAACACGGCCAATTTCAAGGGTCTTAAGGGAATCGACCAGTTCAGTTTCAGCGGATCGGTCAAGAAACTCGTCATCGGCGAATCTTTCATGGCCTCAACGGATAAAGGAGTCCTTACGCTTCTCTACGGCGATGGCATCGATCTTCTGGACGCCAGCGGCTTTACCAAAAGCAAGTACGACGTTGTGCTGAAAGGAAAAGGCGATGTCATGCTGTCAGCCAATAACGATGAAGTGATGATCGCCAATGGCACTACCGGAAAAATCGACGGCGGCGGCGGAAATGACCTGCTGTACGGCAGCGACGGCATCGACGTCCTGCGGGGAGGAGCCGGGAACGATGTTCTCAAAGGCGGAAAAGGCGCCGACCAGTTCAGCGGCGGCAGCGGTTCCGATACGTTCCAATACGAAAGCATTCTGGATGGCGGCGATATCATTGCCGACTTCCAGGCCGGCGACAAGCTGGACCTGACGGCGCTGTTCGACGCGAACGGCCTTGGCGCTGCCACGGTGCAGTCCGCTATCGCCGGCGGCTATCTGAAAATCGCAAAGCAGGGCGCCGATGTGCTTGTTTCCTTCGACGCTGATGGCGCGGTGGGAACGGCCCACGCGGCTACGGATCTTGCTCTTCTGAAGGGCGCTGCTCTTCCGGATCCGTCGGCGCTGTTAGTCTGATCGCAGGCATGAGGGATGCAACCTCTACCTCTTGACCCGTAAGCATACGCAGCGTGCTTGCGGGAACCGAAACGGTCTTGCTGGCAAGGCCAACGGCGCAGACAAGGATGATTACAGCGGTGGCATGGACAAGGTGCGAGCTCCACTCATTCCAGCGATGCTCCCATCTTCCAAGGCCCCGCTGTAATTTCGTCTTCTGCCTTGTCCATGACTGGGCATCGAGTCGGAAAAAAATCCATGTCTTCAGCAGCGCGCCGTAAACCTGGTTGTAGTAGAGGAGGAACGGGTAGCGCCAGTTGATCTCCCGCCTTGCCGATAAAAGCATCAGCGACATGACCCAGCGGATAAATCCGGCCCACACGATGTAATAGGCCGCGAATATCATCCCGTATTGCGCCGACAGCATGACGGCGAATATGGGTCCCGCGAGCGTCGTCCACATTGAAATCCTCTGGTCCAGAAACGACCACCACACGAAAAAGGGCATGCGGGAAGTACCGAGATCGAGAATGCGGCCGTTCGTCCGCAGCATGTTGCCGAACCAGCGGCGCATCAGTTGCGTGCTTGCTTTTAAGAAACTGGGATGCGGCGGGCTTTCCATCGTCAGAACCTCGACGTCAGGGATATAAAGCTGTTCCCAGCCTTTGCCAAGAACCCAGTAAAGGCTCGATTTATCGTCGCCGGTCAGAAATTTGAACCGGCCAAGGCGCCAGTGGTCGAGTTGGTCATCCTGTATATGCTGTATGAATTCCGGGTCCGTGACGATGCGCGTCCTGAACATCGACATCCGTCCGGTAAGCGTCATGACCCGGCGCGCGAGAGAAATGGAGCCCATCAGGATATGGCGCTGCGCAAAACGCATATTGTGCCATTCCTCCATGACTTTCGTTCCTTCAAGCTCGCTGATTTCATCGGTGGTAAGCGCGCCAAGGCGGTGATTGAATTTGAAGAACGGCACGCAGCGCCGCAGCGTTCCCGGCAGCAGGACAGTATCGCCATCCATGACGACGGTGACGCTGTCCCAGGCAGGCAGGCAGCGCGAAATCGCCTTGAATCCCTGCGCAAGGCCGGTCCGTTTACCGGTGCCCGCGGCGCGCACTATCCGCAGCGTGATGTTTTCGGAAGGTTTTAAGCTGTTCCATATTTCCTCAAACAGCTGCGCGTCCTGTTTTTCGACCACGGAGGCAACGACCGTTACAGGAATCTTGCAACGCATGGCTTCGGTTATCACCGAGCATATCGAACGAGCCGCTATTTTCACGTCGATCCTGTATACCGTCATCAGGATATAGATTTCGGACGGCATAAGACTTTCTTCATTCCGGCTGACGATGTTTCGCCAGCGTGGAAACACGCGCTTGCGGTATATTAGCGAGCGTACAAAATGGGTAAGCCCCCAGCTGTAGCGCCAAAAAGCCAGAAGCCCGATCCCGGCGATAAACAATTTAGCGCCGGGATCGAAAGCCGTGGACGGAAGCATCCCGGTCGCGATAAAGAGGATTGCCGTATAAACGGCAAATCCCGTTGTCCCGCAGGGAAGCGGTTTCTTGTTATTTTCCGCCGTTATATCCTTCACCAGCAAATCCCCGCGTAAGCCTTGCGTTGTTCGATGGGAGCGTGGAGGCGCACAAGATCGATGATGGGAATATTTTCATCCGTGCGGTCGAGAATGGTCTCGAATTCGCGTGAAGCATTGCCGATGACAAAAATTTCCGTTCCTTTGAGAATATCGTCGGGCGTTTTCACAAGGCAGCGGGCGATATGAGGGATCCCCTTTTCGATATATTCCTTGTTGGCGCCGTTCATGCTCAGAGCCTGCGATACGCAGCTATCGTATATTTTAAGACTGTATCCGCCCTCCAGAAGCTGGTTCGCGAGCGTGACGAGCGGGCTCTCCCGCAGATCGTCCGTTCCCGGCTTGAAGCTGAGCCCCAGCAGGCCGATATTCCGGTGCCCGCTCTTCCAGATCATATCGAAAGCATGTTTGATCTGAAGCTCGTTCGCTTCGAGAACGGAATTGAACAGGGGGGTGGGAAGGCCGCGGTCATTGGCGCTGGTGCGCAGCGCCTTGACATCCTTTGGCAGGCAGGAGCCGCCGAAAGCAAAACCCGGCATAAGAAAGCTCGGCCCCATATTGATTTTGCGGTCTTCAAAAAAGATTTTCATGACCTTATGGCTGTCAACGCCGTGGGCCTTGAGAATATTTCCGATTTCATTGGCAAAGCATATCTTGGTCGCGCGCCATGAATTGCTGACATATTTGACGCCTTCCGCGACACTGACGTCAGTGATCGTCCGCGGCGCATCGATGCCGTCGTAAAGGCTCATGATTTTCTTGCCGGTGTCTTTATCGAGGGCGCCTACAACGATTTGCGTCGGCTTGAAATAATCCTCGATGGCGGTGCTTTCGCGCAGGAATTCAGGGTTATTGCCAAGGCCGAAATCGTCGCCCGCCTTCTTGCCGGATTTTCCTTCCAGAATGGGTCTGATTACATCATTCAGCGTTCCCGGAACCACGGTGCTGCGGACGACGACGATGTGATAATCCTCTTTTTCCTTCAACGTATCGCCGATCTGGCGGCAGATTTCGCGGATATAGGTATAATCGAGCGCGCCGTCCTTTTCGCTGGGAGTCCCTACGCAGATCAGCGACATTTCAGTGTTCATCACGGCGTCATGGTAATCGGTGGTCGCCTTCAGTCGTCCGGCATCCACGCATTTTTTGATCAGCTCATCCAGGCCTTTTTCAACGATCGGGGAGCGTCCTTCATTTATGCAGTCGACTTTGACCTGAAAGGGATCGACCGCGATGATCGTGTGCCCTGAATCGGCAAGGCAGGCTGCCGCTACGGCTCCGACATAGCCGATGCCGAAAATGCTGATCTTCATATTGTTTACTCCTTTAGGGTATGGGTTAGTTAAGCATTCAAAAGAATTTTGAAACTTTTCATTGCAACGCACGTTAGGAAGTAAAGTTCCACCGGGACAATAAAAACAGCTGGTGAAAATGAAGCTGCTGAGTAACGAAAAAAACATCGCCTTATGCATATCGGGCCAGTTCATGCTGGTATTCCTGATGGTATCCGCATTCCTCGCCGGGTTTGCCGTTCATAAATGCCGCAACATGGCCGCGCCCGCGGATATCAAGAGCCTTACGGAAGGGGAGTGGAGCGCTCTTTATGAAGAGGTATTCAACAAATCCCTTCATATTCACGATCCCAGCAAGGATGGCTGGGGCTCTCTGAATTACGCGCTTTTCCATGAAGGCAACGAGGGCGTCCTGATCGGCGACGACGACTGGCTGTTCACCACCGAGGAATTCGAGCTTCAGCAGCAATGGAAAGAAAATTACCGCTACAACACTGACTTTATCCTGGCGGTTCGAAGCTATCTGAAAGCGGCAGGCACTGAGCTTCTGGTCGTTCCTGTTCCGTCGAAAGCGCGAATTTATGAAGACAAGCTGGGCCGCTACGATTACCCCGAATACAAAAGAGGCATCTATGCCGATTTCGTCGGCAATATGAAAGCAAGCGGCATCCCGGTAGTCGATCTTCTGAACGCTTTTAAAAAAAACAGTGCAGCGGAAACGCTGTTCGTTAAAACCGATACGCACTGGTCCCCGGAAGGATCTCATCTTGCCGCCCGGATGATTGGAGAGTACGTCGAAAAGAGCCTCTCCCGTATTCCCTACCAAAAAGTTGAGTTCGTGACGCATATGGAAGGGGAGGTCTTTCACAAGGGAGATCTTCTCCGTTACGTCCCCATGGGATCATGGGAGAAAGTGCCGGGATTTGACGGCGTCAGGCTGGCAAAACTCGAAACTTCAAAGGCCGCTGAAGAGCAGGCCGAATCGCAGAACGTCCTTTTTTCCGACGAAACTCCTCCCATAACGCTGGTGGGCACTAGCTACAGCGCCAATCCGGCATGGAATTTCGAAGGATTCCTTAAAGAATCTTTGCAAAGCGATATTCTGAACGCCGCCGATGAAGGTCTTGGCCCGTTCGAGACAATGAAAAAATACCTGGGCAACAAGGCATATAAAACAGCCCCGCCGAAAATTTTGATTTGGGAAATTCCGGAACGTTATCTTTCTTTCTCCTACGACCTTAAAAGCGATTTTTACAACAAGGAAAGCTGAGTAGAAAAAATGATAAAAAGGATGAACCGGTTAGCGCTGGCTCTCTGCGCACTGATGTTTTTTACGAATTCCGTGCAGGCCGGCCCGGCTGCTACCGAAGATATTACCGGTATTTTTTGCGATGCCATGCAGGATGAGCAGCAATATAACACGTACGGATATGAGTCTTACAAAATGCTCACTCCCGGCAAGGAAGGCTGGATTTTCCGTTCTGAAAGCGATTTCCGCACGGATTTTTCCATCACCGATGAAGCGCTGGATCGCCTTGTAGAACTGAACCGGGCTTTCAGGAAAAGAGGAACGGAACTCGTCATCATCAAGATACCCACCCGTTCCATGATGCATTACGAGTTCCTGACCGAACAGGATCGCAAGAAATATGGCATTGAAAATATCGATGCGGTCTGGAAAAGCTATTGGGATTCAATTGAAAAAATTAAAGGCAAAGGCATCAATGTCGTCGGCATAGACCGCCGCAAACCGGGCGAGCCGTTTTATTATAAAAGGGACCACCACTGGAATCCCGACGGATCGAAATTCGCCGCGCAAAAGCTGGCCGAATATATCAAGGATTTGCCGGCCTATGCTGATGTAAAAAAGATCGAATATAAAACCGCGGATATGGGGTCATACGAATTTGAAGGCGTGTCGAAGAAGGTTTTCTCCCAGCTGTGTAAAACTGTCCAGCCGCCCGAGAACATCCATCGATACGTAACGGAGCGCACCGATACGAGCGCCGCGCAACAGGATTTATTCGGCGAGACCGTCAATCCGGAGATCGTTCTTCTCGGCACCAGCAACAGCACGATGATCCCGTCCTACGCCAATTTCGAGGGATTTTTAAGAGAAGCGCTTGGCGCCGATATATTGAACATGTCAGTTTCAGGCGGCGGCATGGATACGGCGATGATCTCTTACCTTAATTCGCCTTTCTTCCAGGAATCTCCGGCAAAGATAGCGATCTGGGAAATTCCCGGAAACTATGACATTTCCCAGCAAAAAAACTTTTTCCGGGAAGCTGTTCCGGCTGTGTACGGTTCTTGTGAAAAGCCCGTTGAATTCGCCGATGACAATATTATTACCAGTAAAAATCTTCTGATCTTCAACGGAATACGCAAGAAAAAGATCGGAGGAGATGATTACTATCTCAACCTGACTTTCGACGGGCCGGTGGCCAAATCCTTCACCGTGGATATGCGTTACCAGAGCGGCCGCGACAGGTATAAGTTTTATCGCTCCAGCCGCACGCCCAACGATAACCAGTTCTTCCTGGAACTGGTCGACGCCAAAAACCTGGAGAAGGTCGTTCTTTATCTTCCCGCCAGTCTTATCGAGCATAAGCTGGACGCAAAACTATGCAAAAAGAGCACGGGAAGCGGCTTTTTTGCTTCTTTCGATGACGACGGGGAACCAAACTCCCGTGAAGGCGTTAAAGGGCTGTTACATAAACTGAGAACAGCTATAAAGTTTTGATGGGAGATTTAAAGATGAATCAGCTCGCACTGGTTTTAACTGTTATTATGCTAGGCGTTACACCCTTGCAACATCCTATGGCAGCCGATGATACCGGCCTGTATGATCCTGTCCCCCCGGAAGGATCGGCTTTCGTCAGGTTCGTCAGCGACTATGAAATCAGCGGTTCCAAGCCGGTGAAGGTTAACGGCAAAACCTATGATTATCTCGATTACAAGGAAGCATCGAGCTATTTCGTGTTTCCCGCGGGCGATATCAATGCGCAAGTAGGCGAGGCATCGAAAAAATTTCCGGTGGAAGAGGGGCGCTTTTATACCGCAATCCTTGCAGAAAACGGCACCATGAACATCCAGGCGGATCCTGAAAACGACAATCAGGCAAAGGCGCAGATCCTGCTCTATAACCTGAGCGGTCAGGACAATCTCAGTCTCAAGACGGCTGATGGCGCCATCGAGGTCATTCCCCCCGTCGGTCACGGTAAAATGTCCAACAAGCAGATCAATCCGGTAAGGGTTTCCCTCGCCATTTACAACGGCGATAAAAAAATCAAGGACCTTGGCTCCGTCTCGCTGGAGCGCTCGCAATCATACAGCGCCATCCTTGCGAGCGGCGACGACATCAACTGGGTCAAGGCGACGACCAACACGACCCGCTAAATTAAAATTACTATGAGTATCTGTGTCAATATGCCGGGATCAGGATAATAGCCCACCCTGATCCCGGCATGGCATCTGGCCCACCAAAGCAAGCCGGCGGTAATCAATGGTCTTTTCCTCGCTTATATTCCTATTCCTGTTTTTGCCCATCTATATGGCGGTTTACTACGTTACGCCCTTTCGCTGGAAATCCGTCACGATCCTGATCGGAAGCAGCATTTTCTATGCCTGGTGGCGCGTCGATTTCCTGCTGCTGATTATGGGCATCACGGTGTGGAACTATTTCATTTCAAACCGGATTCTCGCGAACGAGGAAACAAGCATGCGCCGGCGGCGCTGGTTGCAGGCGGGCGTCGCCGGTAACCTGATTACGCTGGGAATATTCAAGTATTTCAACTTCGGCTTGGACAGCATCAACGCGGCTCTGGAAGCATCAGGCCTCAATACCATCGAGGCGCTGCGCTTTATCCTGCCCATCGGCATATCGTTCCACATATTCCAGTGCATCAGCTTCCTGATCGACATTCACCGCAAGGATGCTGTTCCGCCCAAGAAAATCAGCGATTTTCTTGCCTTCATGACCCTGTTCCCGCAACTGATCGCAGGACCGGTTCTGCGATACAAGGATCTTGCCGAACAGTTCACTTCGCGCATCCACAGCTTTGACATGTTCTCCCGCGGCGCCTACCGCTTTATGCTGGGCTTTGCGAAAAAAGTCCTGATCGCGGATACGGTCGCGGATCTCGTCGACAAGTCATTTGCCCTTGAATCGCCAAGCATGGCGGATGCATGGCTGGGCGCATTCGCTTATACGGTTCAGCTTTATTTCGACTTTTCCGGCTACAGCGATATGGCGATCGGCCTTGGCATGATGATGGGTTTTCGTTTTCCCGAAAACTTCAACCATCCGTATATAAGCCGTTCCATCACCGAATTCTGGCGGCGCTGGCATATCAGCCTTTCCGCGTGGCTGCGGGATTACCTGTACATCCCTCTGGGCGGCAACCGTAAGGGGACCGCGCGCACCTACATCAACCTGCTTCTGACGATGCTCCTGGGCGGCCTGTGGCATGGCGCCAACTGGACCTTTATTATCTGGGGCGCATGGCATGGCGGCATCCTCGCCACTGAGCGCGCGCTGGGCTGGGATAGTAAAAGGCCGGAGCGGGCGCCGGCGGCATGGTATCTGGGGCAGGGGGCAAAGCTTGCGCTGACATTCTTCCTTGTCATGCTGGGCTGGGTTATGTTCCGCGCGGAAAACGTCGCCAGGGCTCTTTCCTTCTACCGGGCAATGTTCAGCGCTCCTGCGGGCTTCAGCGAGGCTATGGACTGGCAGATCACAGGTTCGGCCGTGACGGCGCTGCTGACAGGTTATATCCTTGTTGCAGCAGTCCCGCTCTGGGAAAAACTGACCGGGGGCAATTTAAAGGAAACGAGAAACCCGTTCATCCAGACTCTCATGATCGTCCTCTTCCTGCTTGCGGTAATCAAGCTGAGCGCCAAAAGCTATTCGCCGTTTTTGTATTTTCAGTTTTAGGAAATCCCTCTCCCGCCGGGAGAGGGAAGGATTGCGAGCTGTCAATCCGACAGTGGTTTGTCCTGTTGCGGCAGGCGGCAAATCTGAACGCTCAAATCGACCGGCCTCGCGTCCTTGGGCATGATGACCGAGATTTTTTTGATCTTGCTGTCATTGACCGGGAACAGCGTATAGAACTCGCCGTCTGCGGCGGCGCGCTCGGAACGCTCGAAATTCTGGCTTTTCGTTCCGCTGTTTTCATACAGGAAATCGACCTTGAACTTATCGCGGACCGGTTTGGAAAAAGTCAGGCGCATGTACATGTCCTGCCCGATTGCAACTTGTTCCGGCGCGGGAAATGAAGCAGGCTGCAGCGATGATTTAGCCTCGTCTTCGAACAGGGTCGTCGAGCCGCCGGGCAGGCTTGCCAGAGACTTCTCGTAAACCGGAGCGGAACAGGCGCCGATGGCGGCGGGAATGACCTGGTTGAAAAGCTTGTCGTCCATGACATTGAGATCGTAATATCCCGGAACCTCCCAGATCACGACCTTTGGCTTGCCGTTTCTGAAGTGATCGGAATTCACATAGGTCATGATCCCCGTATCGATGCCGGCGCCGATATAG